>LNAP01001512.1_pt1 | contig 39184 bp, 28 predicted proteins | sample 602601 | NCBI WGS metagenome assembly LNAP01 (sample SAMN02440304, study PRJNA202911) | soil metagenome | biome: Subtropical and temperate rainforests or woodlands; isolation source: soil samples (1 kg each in a 20% v/v slurry with milli Q water) were... ... | reverse complement strand
CCCCTTAGCCAGCAGACCCTGCACCTCGTCGGCCGGCCAGAGCAAGAAGCGGTTAGCCGCTCGCACAGGACGAATCCCAAAATAATGGCCGTCACGGCACAACGCCGCGCGCAACGTTTGGGCTTTGACGCGCAGGCAGGTCGCCGCCTCCTCCGTGGTCAGCCGGGAGCTGTGTTCGCCGGGTTCAAAATCGCGTGTTGGAGTCTGCATCGTGTCGCTCCGTGTTGAAGGAGATACCACGGTATATATCGACATTGCACGGGTAAAATCTGGCGGAAATCTGGCGGAAGAATGGCGGTTAGGTGGCTGTTGCGGCCACCCAACACCCTCAGCGCTGGCGGAAAGGGCGCTCAATCGTACTTGGGAAACTGACCGCGCTGATCTTCGGAGCGCGCCGGCAGATTCCTTTCCAACCTCTTGAGACACCGATCCCAGTCCCAGCCCGGACTCGCACCCTGCTTGTGCACCCACCAATCAGCCGCCAGCATGGGGTTGAATACTCTCCGCCCCGTCCTGGCGATCACCAGGCCATTTCGTTGCGCGCGCTCGGCATACTTTACCCACTGGTCGTTCGCAGGGAACATCGTCTCGAGCTGGGAGACCTTGACGGGATCAAACAGCGCGGCGAGCCGTAACAAGTAATCCTCGGGTGAGGGCCTGTCTGCTCGCGGTGCTGGGTCCATAGCAGGCGGGGCTGGCTGCACGGGAGGCTCTGGAAAAGAACGGGGTTGTTCATCAACCTCGCCCAGCACGGACGCTAGATTGTCGCCCAAGGCAGTAAAAATGTACTCGGCCAGGCCTTTGCGTTTGGCCCAGGCGAGATAGTGCTGGGGGAATGCGCGTTCAGCTAACGGGCTAGCCTGCAGCCAATGCAGACAATCATGGACTTGGCGGAAAATCTTCGCCCAATCGACTATATGGGCGTCGTGTTCCTGCACCCGCTCTGCAAGGGTCTTCTTAAAGGTATCGAGGATAAAGACTTGGCGCAACGGCACTGACTCTCTAATGCAATCGGTAATTGCATCGGCCATGAGGTCGAAATACGGCACCGAGGCGGGGCGGGCAACTTCGGAGCCATCGAGCATCAGGGCGGGGCTATGCTCCAGCTCTCCTTCTTCGGAAATCTCATTACGGTCCGGGTCCAAGCCGCACAGCAATAATGCAGCCTGAGCATGGGTCCAGGTGTCGTGCTTCATCCAGAAATTCAAGCGAGCGGGTATTGGTTGCATGTCCGAATCTTAAGGCAAAGGCATAAAGCTGATATCAGATGAGCCCGGTGCTCAAGGCATTTATCAGCGCGTCTCTTCCGACTCAAAATCAAAATTAGCGTTCCAACTATAAAACAGCCCATAGCCGCCGAGTAGCTTATGCTCCCCAGCCTTCAACTGATGGCACATTGGTGAGTTCTTGGAACTATGGATAAAGCTGTTTTTGGTATTTGCCCTAGGCTACTGGCTAGGCAGGTGGAAGAACCACCGATATCGACGGGATAAAATCTTGCGCATCTCCAGGCGATTGCAGCTGCAGGCCCTGTCACTGGAGCTCAAGAGCCTGCGGCAGAAGCTGTCGGCACAGCCCTCGCGCGCCAGCAAGCGCACGCCACCCTACGCAGTACGCTTGATTCGTCGTCGGCCCAATCTTCCCCGCTGGCAGCGGTGGGTGCTTGCCTTGCTCCATCAGCGCTGGCCTTGGCTCATGCGTTACAGCAGCTTCCGGCCGATGACCATTATTGGCTGGTTGCGACGACGCTCAAGGCGCAAACACGCCGACAAAATAGCGGCTGGCAAGCGCCGCGGCCGACCGACGATCCCTGCGCATATCGTCATCCGCATCGCCCGTGAATGTCCGCGCTATGGCGCCGCCAAGATCGCCGGCCTGCTCAAAGGCGGCGAACTGAGTTACCCGATCAGCAAGGAAAGCGTGCGACAGATCCTCAAGACTCACGGCATCAAGCCCAGACCAAAGGACAAAAGGCAGAAGCCGCGCGAAACAGAGCCATCCTGGCAGGCAGCCCTCTACAACCACACCGTCTGGGCGATGGACTTCAAGACCGTATTTGATGTGCGCGGCAACATGCTCTACATCCTCAATATCATCGACCACGGCCGACGCCAGCTTATCTGGAGCCGCGCCACTCTCCATCCCACCAGCGCCTGGGTCGCGCAGCAGCTGCGTGAAGCGGTTGGCTGGGAGGATCCGCCTGAAAAGATCGTATTGGACCGGGATTCGTCGTTCTTGCCGGTGGTGAGGCACACCCTGCCCGCGCTGGGTATCAAGCCACAGCGGATTGGTTATAAGTGTCCCTGGCAGAACGCCGTGGTCGAGCGCTTCCATCGCACGTTGCAGGAAGAACTGCTCGACTTCATCGTTCCGATCAATGTCCGCCATGTGAACTGGCTGTTGGGCCAATATCAGCAGTACTACAACACCGGGCCAACGGCGGTTATCCGCCCGTGCTGCCAGGGCAGCCGGCCAACGACTCGGTGTATTCCGGCGAGACCAGGAAGATCGAAACGGTGAAATGGCTGGGTGGACTGCATAACAGCTATCGCTGGGCGTCGTAGCCGCGCGTCGACTTGCGAACGAACCATGCTCCATGGCCATCGGTGCCGAAAGCCGAGGATAGGCTGTGCCCGAAAGAGCCGCTGCTCACCAGATATTCTCGGAATCAGCGTCCATCCTGATCGACTTCCAAGGAAAGTTGTCATAGCGGCCGAAAAAAAGCCCTATGACATAAGTAGCGATTACCTGCAAAAGAGCCAGCCAACGCTTGAGATATTAATTTGGCACTACAGTCGGGGGGGGGGGGTGTCGTTGCCAGCGTTAGGGTTACGTCTTCAACGCGCTGAGTGCGTCCACTGCCAGCGACCTCAATCAGCGAGCATAAAAAACCCCACTGACCTTTCGGACAGCGGGGCTTTCTTGCTTCCACCAATCCCTCTCACCGAAGTAAGAGGGTGATCCCTGGAGGGGAATTAGGCAGCAATGGTAGTGGTAGCACCACCAACCAGAGTTGTCAGGCCAGTAACGCCTGTCAGCTGGATCAGTTGCTCATCACCAGCAGTTGCTCCTACACCGGCGTTGAAAACATAGGTGTTGCCGGAGTCTTCAAAGAAAGCAACAGCGTTGTCAGCTTTAAGCTGGGTATCAGCTTGAACAGCAGCAATCTTCAATGCCAAGGTGTTATCAGCAGCAGCGAAGGTGATTTTACCGCCAGCAGATTGCTGAACGTTAACACCAGCAACCAGAGCAGTTGCATCAGCAGCCAACAGAACGGTACCTACACCGAAGGTCAGGATATCGCCAGCAGTAGCAGTCTTAGCCTGGAAGTCGGTGATGACATCCTGAGCAGCACCGATTACGGAACCAGCTACACCGAAAGCGAATGTATCGTTACCAGCACCGCCAGTCAGCACGTCCGCCTTGACCGAACCAGTGATGGTGTCAGCGCCAGAGCCGCCTTTCAGGGTTGCACCAGTAGACGAGGCATAAGCCGAAGCGTTAATAGTCGTGTTACCAGTCGAACCTGAAGCATCAACCACCAGGTTGGTGGAGGTTTGACCAACAGCGATAGTGATGCTGTTAACGCCAGCGCTTTTCAGGATGATGCTGTCCAGCGAAGTGGCGTTTTCAGTGGTCAGGGTTACAGCGCCGGAGTTGGCAGCTGTAGTACCGTTGCCAGTCAGTTCGAGCTTCTCTACGCCAGTCAGAGTAAGACCGGTCAAGTCGATCGCGTTCTGAGCACCAGCAGCAGTGCTCGTGGTCAGCGCTGCCTTGACGGTGTCGATTTGACCAGCATTCGCGGCACCGGTCAGACCGATAGTGATGGCAGCAAGGACGCTGTCAGCCGAAGTGATTTGCACGTTGCCGGCTTGGGCAGCGGTCAGACCGGTGACGGCAGTAGCGTCAGCAGTAGCACCGTCAGCGATAATAACAGTACCGATGGTGTTATTAGCGGCCAGCAGCGATACATCAGCAGACACGCCGTTAGCAACTTGAACTTGCTCAAAGCCTTTGTAGAACGCGCCAGCAGCAGCGGTCAGGTGAGTAGAGTCACTGATGACCAGACGGTCAGCAGTGCCCGCGCCAGCGTTCACGTTTGCGCCAGTAGCCAGTACAGCGCCAGTGGTGAATACGTCGTTACCAGCACCACCAGTAGCAACCAGAGTGGCGACGTCGTTCAGGACTGCAGTCACGCCGCCCAGGTTAGCCGAGGCGTCCAGCACAGTGACGTTGCCAGCTTGCAGCGTACCGATGTTAGCAGTGCCATCGCCTTTAACCGTGATGGTACTTGCAGCCACCAAGCCAGTGATGTTGCCGGTGTTAACGTTCGACTGAGCATCGACGGTAACAGCCTTAACCGCACCGTTAGTGAAAGCTACGCCAGCAACTGCGTTGGCGGTGCCGGTGCTGGTGATGGTCGCGGAGGTCAGGCCAATGCCGTTTACGCTGATTGTGCCAGCGCCCAGAATGTTGCCGCCACTAACGGTAATGTTGGCAGCGGTAGCGCCATCAACGTAGCCCGCAGTCAGGGTGCCAACGGATACAACGCCGTTGCCTTTCAGGCCAGCGGTTGCGCCAGCAGCCAGGTTGGTTACGGTCAGATTGCCAGTGCTACGGTCCGAAACAACCGTGGTCACGCCTGGTGTAGTGGCAGCGTTCAGAGTTGTCAGGCCAGTGTTCAGAGCGCGAACATTGATGGTTTCAATGTTAGAGATGTCAGCGCCGTTAGTGGCGTTGGCAACAGGACCAGCGGCCACAACAGTCAGGTTCAGGGTGTCAAGACCTGCGCCGCCGTTGATTTTGTCGGCAGCAGACAGAGTGTTCGAAGTGGTGCCAGCAGTAGTGTCAACGGATGCAGTGAAGGTATCAACACCAACACCACCGGTGAAAGTATCAACACCAGTAGTGAGCGTGTAGGTAGCACCTACTACGCCAACAGCTGTTGCTGCGACTACTGCTGCTGCTGCGCCAGTAACGGCGGCAGTTGCAGTTGCGTTGTCAGCAGTAACAGTTTTCAGGAATGCGCGAGCCGACTCAGCAGCAGCAGCACCCTGGTAGCCAGTGATTTCAGCAGTGGTGTCGATCTGAGCAGTGAATGCTTGAGCAGCAGTCAGCTTGTTCTGAACGGCAGCAGCGTCGCCAGCACCAGCGGATTGCTGGATGGTCCACGAAGCTTGAGCTTGCGAAACTTTACCGGAATCCAGTTGAGCAACCCAGTAAGCCAGACCAGCTGGTTCTGGAGCACGACCGAATGCGTTCTGGTAGATCGCGGTTACTTTGTCGATGGACGACTTGTTACCGAACAGAGCAGCCGATTCTGCCGAAGCAGAGAAACCAGCGATTACGGAAGCGATGCTGCCGTTAGCGGCGTCGATTTGGTTAGCCCAGTAGGCCTGACCGATAGTGTCAGCTGGACGGCCAAAGTAGGCGATGTACAGTTGTTGAACTTGTGCAAAGTAGGTGGAAGCAGCCATTGTTTACTCCAGGAATCATTATAAAAAGAAGCTGACACACAAACGGACAATCGTTGTCTAGCACTACCGTGCAGCCTTGGGCGGCACTCTAGCATAGGTAGTTGTGTATCTCAGCCATTACGGTAGGAAAAATTGCAATGTTTCGTAGGAAATTTTTCTAGATAGTTTTTATCTATCGAAACGCCCTACAGCTATAGTTCCCGCCTACTAGGTCTCAATCATGTCGTTTTGACACTGATCGACGCCTAATAGGCAGCATTAAAAATGAAATGTAAAGGGAATTTTTAGCTAAAAGAGCGGCTTACAAAACCTTTCTTCCGGAACGCACAGATCCTTCCTACACGTTACGTCGTCACACAATACTAGCTTTCGGCAGCTTTGTTAGAACCTTTAGGCCTAAGGCTGTTTGATTTTTTCCGCGCACCTGCAAAGCGTTCTCATTCCGTCGGGCAACGAAGATGTTGCGCTCATCTATCACGACGGGTTTTTCCAGCGCACGATACTCCGCGATATGTTGCAGAGCTGTGTCAGGGTCACCTGCCACAGCACCGGACACCCAGAGCACTGCGGCCGCTTCAGGCTTGATCCAGTTGACGGGGATGAAGCATGGCTGCGTTATAGGTTGCGGCCGGTTGGCGGGGACCGGGGCAACTTCTTCGAGCACGGTGCTGAACGTTGCGTCCAGCGGTGCGCCGTGGCAGGCGATCAGGCGCAACGACTCGCTGCGCTTGGTGGCCGGGGAAGACAGCAAGGCTTCGATGCGCTCGATCTGCAAACCAAAGGCAAACGCCTGGATACGCTCGCGGCTGGCTTTGCCGTGGGCGGCGATCTGCTCCGGGTTGGCGATGTAGTAACCCAGGCGCTCGGCCAGGTCTGCGGCGTCGCCGGGCTCGGCCAGCCAGCCGGTGTGGCCTTCATCGACCAGTTCGGAAATCCCGCCGATGCGCGAGGCCACCACCGGCAGGCCGCAGGCCATGGCTTCGGTGATGGTGACGGGTTGGTTCTCCGGGCACACCGAGGGCAGCACGAACACGTGGGCTTCGGCAAAGCGCTCTGCAATGCGGGCGTTGGGCAGGCGACCCCAGAATTTGACCGAGACGTTTGGGGCGTTTTTTTTCATGATAGCTATATAGCTAGCTAGCATGTGGCCGTCGCCGACCAGGTCCAGATGGACCTTTTCCTGGGGCAATAACGCCACCGCATCGAGCAACGCGGGCACGCCTTTATGCCCGCCCATGTAGCCGGTGAACAAGATGCGCAGGCGTTCGCCGGGCGCAGGCGGCGCGGTATTAATGAAGCGTTCGAGTTCGATGCCGTTGGCGATCACGTGCATGCGCTCAGCAGGAATGCCGTTGAGGATGTATTGATCGGCCAGGTAGCGGCTCGGGGAAATGAAGTAATCCACGGCGTCGAGCTGCCAGCGCAGGTAGTCCTGGCGCATGCGTTGCGGCAGTTGCACGTCGTCGTCATGGATGTGTTCATGGCAGGTGTGGCACTGAGTGCTGTCCTGGCACAGGGTGTTTTGCGTGGTGATCCGCGTGCTGTTCATGCAGAAACCCCAGTGGTCGTGCAGGGTCAATGCGATGCGGATGCCGTGTTCGCGAGCCAGTTGCAGGATGCCCAACGACAGGCCAGCCATGTGGTGAGCATGGATGACGTCGGGCTGCCAGTCGGCAATCAGGTTGAGGAAGATGCGTTCCACGCCGGGGTGGCAGACGTTATTGCCGGTCGGAGCGAAGTCGCGCTGGGTCAGAGACACGCGGGTGATGGGCAAGCCATCGAAGACTTCGGTCTGAATCGGGTAGCCGGGCAAGCCGTGGCTGTTGTCACCGGCCAGCACCCGAACATCATGGCCACGGTCGGCGAGGGCCTTGGCTTGATGATGGGCGATGATTTCCGCGCCGCCGATGACGTGCGGCGGGAAAAAGTTGGAGATGACGAGGACTTTCATGGCTCGTTACCTGCCGCTGCGTAAGGGAAGCGATAGCCGCGCAAGCCGGGCAGTTCGATGTCGGCATCAGCGGCCAGGCCGAGTGCCAACGCAATACCGCTGGCGTTATCCCCTTCTATTAATAGAAGGCCTTCGGCGCCCTGCCCTGTCACGCGGCTGCCGAGCAGGTGTTGCAGGTCCAGGCTGTCGGTTTGCTCGGCGGCCAGGATGATCAGGTCGATGTCGATTTCGTTGAGTTGCAATTCATCGAGCAACAGCGGCAACGCTTCCTTTATAGGCGCGTTGATGCGGCTGAGGTTGCCTTCGCGGGTCACCGAGCCGGATGCATCGCCTTCGGCCAGTTGCCAGGCGCGCACGATGTGCCGACCGGCCAGCGCCGTGAGCCATTGCGGGTGTTCGCCGATGAGCAAGGCGCACGCGGACGGACGATGGGTCAGCAGTGTGGCGAGGGCCAATTGGCCTGGCGCTTCTACTATAGGAAGCTCCGGCGCGATGACGAAGTGTTGCCACTGGCGCGGCAATGGCTTGAGGGCCAGGCGCGGGTTGTGGCTGGCCAGTTGGCGCAGCAGTTCCCGGGCGTAGCTGCGCCAGGTGAGGATCGGACGGGCCACGGCTTCGCTGGCCAGTTCCAGGTATTGCGCGGGCTGGGTCGCCAGTTCGTGGATCATGGCCGCCAATGCGGCGGGGTCGGTCATGTCGACGGTGCGGCAACCGCCTTCGGCCGCCAGTTCAGCCATGACACCGCCGTTGTGGCAGATGCACGGGCGCGCATGCCAAAGGCTTTCGACGATGGGCATGCCGTAGCCTTCGACCAGCGAGGCGTAAACGCTGACGTGGGCGCGGGCGTAGTAATCGTTGAGGGTGTCGTCGTCGACCACGCCGTGCCAGACGATGCGCGGATCAGCCGCGCTGGCTTCGCGCACGGCTTCTACTATGTAGTCGGCCCCGGCGTAGCGGTTGCCGATCATATCCAGCTGCCAGTCCAGATCCGGGTAATCCGCAGCCAGACGTGCGACGGCGGCGAGCAGGACTTTATGGTTTTTGCGCGGTTCCAGGGTCGAGACGCACAGGATGCGCAGCGGTTCGCCTGCACGTGGCGCGTCGGCCGGGGTGGTGGCGCGGGGCGAAGCGGTCAGTTCACCGGGAATCCAGCAGGTGCGAACCTGGGCGCGGGGGGTGATGTTTTCCCGCTGCCAGAAGGCTTGCAGTTGTTTGTCGGCGTCCGGGGAGATCGGCAGCACGCGGTCGCATTCAGCCAGGCCGCTCATATACGCGGCGTGGTTGTCGCGAATGCTGATGTCGGCGACCCATTCCGGGTGGGTGACGGGGATGGCGTCGTAGAAAATCGCCGCAACCTGCAGGCCGAGGTCCCGGGCTGCCGCACGTCGGGCCGGGCCCTGACGTTCGAAAACGATTTCACTTTGCAGCAACCAGCCACCTTTAAGGTGACGGCCGCCGAGGCTGTCCAGGGTTTGCGGCGCGTGGGCCGGTGAACGCGGCAGCACGTAATGCTCCGGGTCGGGCAGCGGACCGCCGTACAACGCCAGATTGCGGTATTCGGCTTCGGTGGGCAGCACGTAGGCTCGCAGGTTTTCGTTCCAGGTGACGAACAGCGGCTGGCCGAAATTCTGCAATTTGCGGGTCAGGCTGCGCACCACCCGGGCCACGCCGGTGTTGGCGGTGTCGCGCAGGCAGGCGCTGGTGTCGATGACCAGTTGCGGCACCGGCAGATCCTGAATCGGCGCGAGGTCGGCGAGCAGTTCGGCATACGCCTTGATGGTGTGCTGCCAGGTGAAGGTTTGCTGGAAGGTGTCGAGACGGGTTTCCCACTCGGCACCGGTCAGCAGTTCACCGGCCAGCACGCGCAGGGCTTTTTCGGCGATGTCATGTTCGTCGCTGCACAGCTGTTGGGCGTCGGCGACGACTTCCGGATGAGCACCGATGTTCAGCACCAGAACCGGTTTGCGCAGCTGCTGCATTTCCGCCAGCGGCAGGTTGAAGCCTTCCCAGTGGGAAACGCTGATGCCCAGATCGGCGTTGGCCATCAGGGTATTGAGGTCGGCATCGCTTGGATGGCCCAAAGGCAAAATGTACGCCTTGAGGTCGTCGGGCAAGTCCAGTTCTTCGGCGGTGGCCAGCACACTGAAGCGTGCTTTGGGATGCACGGCGATGATTTGCCGGGCAATCGGGTACAGGCCTTCGCTGTTTTTGTAGTTGCCGGTTTCCCAGCGACCCAGGTTGATGATGATCGGGCCGTCGTCGGCATCAGCGGCGCTGAGCGCGCTTTCAGCCTGATGGCCGTTTTGCCAGAGGCTTTGATCGACGCCGCCGGTCAAGTGGTCGCCGCCCAGGTGAATCATCGAAATCTTCACGCCGGGGCCGGCATCGGGCAGGCTTTGGCTGCGCGAGACGAAGTGGCTGATGGGCGTCACCACTTGGGCTTCGGGCAGGAATTCCCGACGCTGGGCGCGCAGACGTTCCTGAACCAGACGCGCCGGACCTTGCATGTCTTCATACGGCACGCCGCCACAATCGAGCGCCACAGTGGGAATGCCCCACTGACGGAACACGGCGATGGAGGCATAGAACGGCCAGCCGCCGATCAACGCCACGGTGCCGGCCGGATCATGGCCGACCGGAACAAAGTGGTGACGGTTGTCACGCAGCCATTGGGCGGTGACCTGGTCGAGTTCGGTGTACGGGCCGTGGTGCAGCGGCGGCGTGTGGATGTCATCGGTGATGCTGCGCAACACGTCGTGGTTGGCGCGCTGGGCGACGAACGTGATGTGCCAGCCGGCGGCTTTCAGGCCTTGAGCAAGCAACAGCAAAACGCGGTCGACACCGAAACGAAACAGCAGGCGTTCATTGCAGATAATTAGATGCATGAGGTCAGTTCAGTCTTATTCAGGCGCATAGCCGATGGCGGCGTAGTCTTGCGCGCCAAACAGCAGTCGATTGAGAGGGCCGGTGATCGCTTCGTCGTTGCCTTTGAGGTGCAAGATCGGATCGCCAGGGTGACGGCGGTCGATTTCGACGCGCTCGAAACCCCGTGCCTTGAGCAGGAAACCCACCAACGCCGGCGGCATCGGGTTGCGATGCGTCGGGTCGATGTAGAAGTTGCAGGCGCCGACGATCAGGTTTTCCGGGTTCGGCGTTTCGAACAACACCACGCCACCGGGGCGCACGACGCGACGGGCTTCGTCGAGCAGGGCAATGAACACGTCAATCGGGATGTGCTCGATGATGTGAAACGCGGTCAGGCCGCTGAGGCTGTGGGCAGGCAAGCTGGCCAGGTAGCGCAAGGCATCGCCGACATAGGCTTCAAGGCCGGCATCGGTGCAGCACTGGATCATCGCGGTGTTGGTATCGACGCCCACAGCCGGGATGTTGGCTTCTTTGAGCAGTTGCAGCCATTCGCCACGGCCACAACCCAGGTCCAGCACCGGATCGGTGGTCAGTACCGCGTCGGCATTGCTCATGAAATACGGCAGGTTGGCTTTGAGGCGCTCGCGGATCATTTCTTTCGAGCCACGGAAATTGGCTTCGAATTCCAGATACAGCTCGGGCGGCATGCCGGGTTCTTCGGCTTGCGCTGCAAACACCTGGTTGCCACTGCCCGCTTGGGCCTCGGAGACCATCACCGCTTGTTCGCGCTGACGTTGTTCAAGGCGTTCCATGCGCGTGACCAGGTATTGCTCGTTCTGCTCGATGGCCAGCGCGTGGGTGTAGAGACTTTGGTTGGTCTGGTTCTGGACCTGCAAACCGATGTTGCGCAGGCGGGTGTTGCCGTCGGCGAGGTGGTATTCCAGGGCATTCATGCGCTCGGGCATATGCCGCAGGGCCATGCCGACGTAGATCAGACGCTGCATGCCCGGAATGCGATAGACCACCGCACGCACAAGCATGATGACCACGTTCTTCAGCGACGCACCGCCCGGCCGCTGCCGCGCACGGGTCAAGAAGCTCATGACCCGAGGATGGCCGACGTATTTGCCGATCACCGGGATGCCGCGCAGCTTGCGATACAGGCTCGGCGGCGGGATCTGCGCCTGGGCCGGCTGAGCATCGCCGCTGGTGTCGTCGGTCATGGTCGGAATGTAGCGCTCCGGACCGGGCGGCAAATAGCCTTCGAGCTCCATCGGCTCGAAAGCGCGGATCAAGTCGTTGGGCAGATTTGCCGAGAGCTTCGACGCCTGGGCGCTCGCTGAAACACGCTCGTATTCGCGGCGATTGACCTCAGCCACGATGTCTTTTTGAAGTTTTTTAAGATCGATAGTCATTATTTGCGTTCAAGACCGGTTAGCAGCCAGTACATGCTGATGAGTTCATAACGCTATAAAGCTGCGTTATTTCGGGAATATGGAGGCGGCCATTCTACGCAGGTGAAGGGCTGGGTGGGAGGGGACTTGTTTTGATTCGGGTGTTGCGTTGATAGAGGTCGGATTTCTTTGGCAAAACTGGTTCAACTAGATCAGACCACCGTGCCCTGTGCCAGCATATCCTGAAGTCACCTCTCCCATCAGTTTGTCACTAGACATGACATCTGCGCGCCCCGTACTAGCACGGGAGTTTCCGTTAATTGTTGATAAAATACAGCGAGATCCCTGGTCGCCAGCGCCAGGTGGCTGAAGCAGGAGTGGCGCAACCAATGCGTCGTGGCCTCGGCGAGCCTAGTAGTGTCTTTAGCGGTGCGGAGTCGATTTGAAACGATGGTCATGACCGCCCCCTTCTGGTGGCTGATCAACAAGCGGGAGTGCCTGTTGCCATAGTGAGGGGTTTTGCACCGCGGCATACAGTGAGGGTCTCTGGAGACAAGCAAAGGACCGCAGTAGAGGTACAAGCGCGACCCCATCTCAACGCATTACGTGAGTTGGAATCGTCGCGGGTGAGCGTTATAGAAGGTCGATTTTTCGGTTGATCGGAGGAAAGACAGCGCTGGGTGTGTAGTCAGGTAAAGCTCGGAACGACTGACATAGTGAGGGTTTTTCGAAGCCTGTCAGATTGCGCAAGTTCGATGAAACTGGAATCCCGTTCAATGGCATTGCCTGGACGAGGATCGTCGCGTGGCGAGCGTTATCCGAGGTCGATTTTTCTGGCCGTCAGCGCAGGGCTTGGGAAACGCCCAGTGGTCCTTGCAATGGCAAAGCATGGCCAAAAATTGCCTGCGCAAATGCTAAGAGTAAGCCAGCTGCTTGCATCGAGGACATTGTGCGACTTACAGATTTTGAATCCAAAATCAGAATGGGGTTAGGTGCTTGCTGTAGCCGAATTTAACACCTGATGCGAAAAAGCCCCCGCACTCTCGCTGTCTTGTGCAGCTCTGACACTCAGGCGCGTACTCATTCTTCCAGTCGCTGATTGACTTTCGGTAGTAGGGCTGAATGTCCGGATTCACCAAGCACAGCTGATGGTTATAGACCGAGATATTCATGCCGTACTTGGCCAGAATGCCCACCGATTTGCTAAGCGTGTCTTTGTACTCGACCGGGTCGATCCACAGCTCATCGAGATTGGCCCTGGTAAAGCCCATCATCTCAAGGCCCATCAGCGCCACATGGTCAACAAACAGCAGATTGCGTGCGATGAACTCACACAGCTCAGGCAGTCGCTGCACCGATAATTTGTGAATGACGACTCGGATCTCAACCTTCTGACCCAAGCGCTTCAGATTGAGGATGCCCTGAATGGTTTCATCGAACGCGCCTTGGGCCTGGACGATGTAGTCATGCAGCGTCGGGTCGTCTGAATAGACAGGGATTCCGATCATCGCGTCGGGCAATTCAATCTGCGCGTACTTTTCAGCAAACGCGGGGCTCTTAAAGCTGCGCCCATTAGAGAGAATGTGGACTGCAGTTCTTGGCAGGTAGCTTTTTGTCAGGCTGATGATCTTAAGAAAACGTTCGCGATTGGTTGTCGGCTCGCCGCCGGTAAAGACCAATTCTGGGGTGTCCTTTGAAATTAGCGGGATCAGATTTTCCACTTCATCGAGCAACCATGAATCATCAGCAGCCTTAGGCGGTTGTGAGCACATTAGGCAGTAATGATTGCACTGCTCAGTGAGCAGAATGCTGTTGTTCGGCGACGATGCCCGAAATAGTACGCGAATAGTCTGACGATCTGCTGAAAGCCTGACTATGTCACCATCACCAATGTAGCTGTAGTCATTCGGCAGGAGTGAGTAATCAGAGTCGGAAGGCAGCACCTCAACCAACTCACGATGCTTCTCAAGCAGTAGGTAGTGTGCGAATCCTCGGGGAATCTGGTAATCAGAAACCAGATAGGCCATTTCTCGTCGCAAAACTTCAGGCAGATTTCGGCTGGTCGCCACTTTGAGTAAGGTGAGGTCCTTGTGAACATCAACCGCGTGGATACGGATAATCTTTCCGCCGAGCTTCAGCATCGATTGGCCCATCCCATAAAAATCCGTTTCGTTTGCTCATCGCTTTCCATCAGCTCAATGAGATGCTTGAAAATCGCCATATTTCGCTTGCAGAAAGAGGACTCAGGTTTTCTTGCGACCACGTCCTTGTGGATGGCGTGATGGTAGACGGGCTCGGCGCCGCAGTAAGGCTCAAATGCACAGTCAGAGCACATTGGAGCGCTTAAAGTGAACGAGTTTTCCAGTGCATCCAGAAGCTGATCAGAGAGGATGATTTCCTCATAGGAATGCTCAAGAATGTTGCCCAGCCGAAACGTATGATCGCCCATTTCGGCCAGCATTCGGCTTTCATCTGAGGCGTAGACCAATCCGTCATAGTTGAACACGATGGCTGCGATGCCAGCACCGGCAGGGTTCATCAAATCAACAAACCCAGGGTCCCCTGATGTCAGCATCTTCGTCAGCACAATCGAGGAGTATTGCTCAGCAAATTGTATGCCGGACTTGTTCAGCTCAATGATGTACTCAAGACCTTCCTTATAAAACTCCAGCCAGCGCTCCGTGTCATACGACATGAACTTCTTGGTCTTGATCGCAAAGCCGTAAGGGGAGAGCGTACGTAAGAAGATGCCATCAAAGCCCAGGCGCAAGTATTCATCAATGATGTCACGTGCGCGTGGCAGGCTCTTATCTGTAGTTGTCATCAGGGCTGACACTTGGTCATAGCCGAGGGCTGCACGGGCTTTTTTCAAGCCTTCCTCGAAACGCTGGTGACTATCTCGGCCTGGCCGTGGGCGATTTGCATTATGCAGATCCATTGGCCCGTCCAGCGAAGATGAAAGCACGATGTTGTGCTGCTTACAGAATTCGAGCATGTCATCGGTCAGGAGCGACAGTGTGGTCGCGATGACGAACCGCAGGTCTCGCCTTTCCTTGAGGTTGCGATTTTTTGCCTCAAGAACGACGTACCTCACCATCTCGAAGTTCAGCAGTGGTTCGCCACCCTGAAATTCAATTTTGATCGCTGGATTCGGTGACCTAAAAACGAAATCCAACGACTTGTCTGCCATCTCCGTGGTCATGTCGAATTCGCCTTTGCTTTCCGATTGCCTTGATACCTGGCAATACGGACAGCTGTGGTCACAGCGAAGGGTCACCACAAAGATATGTAGACTGGTGAACTGGGCCAGCCTGGACAGCCGCGTGCGTATTTTGAGCGCCAAGAGCTGAAGTGGCGCTTGCTCATTGGTGAAGCGAATGAATTGCTTGGACCGGAGCGTAGGTATCAGCTCTGATGAGAGTGGAAGCGTCTTGCTAATGATCGGCTCAAGCATTGGCGATGGTATGACGTGAAACTCGCCTGCCATGTTGGTGATGACGTACTCGTCGTCATTCAGGCGGTCGAACTTAAAGGGCAGCAACTCGTAAGGACGTTGCTGCGCGTAGAACTCAAGTTTTTGGAATTTACTCACTAATCAGCCCGGTTTTTGAAAAGGCCAGTCCAAGGATCAAATTTTTGATCGGCTGCGTCTCAGCGCTCAGTTGATGGCGCAGCTGGTAGTCGAGCACATCCTTCTTGAATTCTTGAACGGCAGATAGGAAGGACGACTCGTCAACGCCGATATTCGAGGACATGACGCAGATAAACTGTCCCTCATCGGTTGCGATATCAACCGTCAGGGAATTCATCGAACGATAGGCGGCTTTCTGCAAAACCGGCGCGTCGTAGATCCCCTCATCAAAAACGAGCTTATGTGAGTAAACCATCAGGAGCCTGAAGTGTGAGAGGCGTGCGAGGCATGGGAGCTGTGGGAGCTGTGGGAGCTGTGGTAAGCCATCAGCTGCCCTTGGTCCCCGCGCTTGAGAACAAAGGCGAATTGATCACTGCCACCGCGAACCGATAGGTTTTCGCTTTGAGCTTCAGCTTGGAATGTGTTCGTAGTTTCGGTGCTGGGCTTGATAACTTCATGGGTGGTAATTGCTGAAGCGTGTTCGGTAGCTACCGCTGCAGCGAGAGTGGCCATCGGTACGAGAAAGGAGCGTTTTTTCATCACTGGATTTCCCTATCATTATTGAGGTTTTGCGGCGAGTCTCACTGACGCACATCCGCGATGTCAATATGGAATCGACTGATGGCCTTTTAATCGTCCATATTGTGCCAAGCGACACCCTCTCAGTTTCGACTGCTTTAAAGCAATGTGTTAGCGCCTATTGAAAAACTGACCCAACAGCTTTTACTGGGTCAGTTTTCGGTCAGAGGCAACAACACAACGCTTATCGGATCGAACTGAAGGGCGAATCGATGCGCAGACGCGCAACGAAAGTGACGACGGCAAGGATTTCAGACTAACAATGCATACCTGCGTCGCTGCGCGACGATTGCCTGTCCGAATGAGCGTGGAACGAGTGTCCGGTCCTGAGATGGCACTTCGAGCGAAGCATCGTCTCACGGCTTACTCGGTCAGGATGAGCGTCGAATTGAACATTGCGATAGACTAAAAACATCTCATAGGAGCTGTATATGTCTAAATTGGCTGAATTTCGCGAACTTGAAAAACACCTGGCCGAACAATTGGCCGCCCTAGAAACCCTGAAAGGTGACTCGGGCTTGCAACGCGAAATTGAATTCGAGCAAAAGCTGCGGGTACTGCTGGCCCAGTATGGTTACAGCTTGCGCAACATTGTTGCCCTGCTCGATCCAAACGCTCCGACCCGTCGCGGCCCAGTTGGCATAGCTGCCCGTGAAAAAGGCACCCGCCGTGCACGTCAAATCAAGCAGTACACCAATCCGCACACCAGCGAAGTGATTGAAACCAAGGGTGGAAATCATAAGCAATTGAAAGAGTGGAAAGCCCAATACGGTGCTGAAATCGTTGAGTCTTGGCTCAAGACATAATCCCCGAGCACTGTTTGTAAAAAAGGCCCCAACGGGGCCTTTTTCTATTCAGCATGGAAAATTCCGCCAGGGTATCTGCTCTACGAAGACGCTGACTGCGTGCGGCCGGGTTTACTTGATGCGATATTTATCAGTATTAATCGATGGGCTGCGCGAAGAATTACTTTCAGTCAATCACAGAGCCGCAAGAGTCAGTGGATCGTCTTATCGATGCTCTGACTGCGTCTGAGTTGCGCCTGGCCTAGCATGGCGACAGCGGCGCAATAGCCTTTCTCTTGGTCCTGTAGCCCTAACTAGGTACCTGACACGACTTATCAGGATGCGTCCCTGGTAAAAGCCGAGGCTTCACATGGGAGGCTGGTCGATTCCAGAACCGTATAACGTTTGGCTTTCGCACCGATCGCCACTGGAGTAGAAACGATGGCTTTTCCAGCAAGAATCACCGCGTTTTACGAGGTGCACTTCGTACTGAATGGCTTGAAAAGTGTGGTGGTCGTCGAAAAGCAAACATGTCTGAGCTAGAGGCCTGGCTATGCGCAATCTTGTATTTAAGGGATGACTGCCTAGCTAGCAGCAGCGGGTTAGCGGAAAATCTTGACGCTGCAAAATCGCTCGCTTTTGGCTCGAACATTACCAGCGTTCGTTGGAACAGGCTCAGCAATTTTGATCGCCGCCGCCCGTCGATCTTTGTTTATGGCGACGCGCTGGCGAACGGAATCTTTCTAAAAGGGCAGACAAAAAAGAAAGAGCTTTGACCGAAATGACCGGTCACGATGAGCGAAATACGCAAGCAAAGCTGCTTTGCACCCCTGCTATTTCCGCGGTCAAGTCCGAGCTAGATCATAGAGTCACCATCAACGGACAATATTCGCGGATCAAATCGACCTGCACCGCGTCGATCTTAATTTACTTTTCATTTTCGATAATTATGCAAGAACGTAATGTCAGAGGGGCAGCCGACCGACTTTGCCTGGACGACACAGAGGTGGGACGCGCCTTAACTCGGCTTCACAGGCCCTATGGCGACCCGTTATTTGATCGCATAGCCGAAGGGCGAGTCTGATTTCTCCTTGAGGCTAGTAAATAAAGCTGATGGTCGCGGGGCGCTTGGTGGTCCCGCATATTCCCATTTATCCGGACAGTATCTAGGTTTCGGGGTGTTTCAGAGGGTGTCAGGCGAAACGATGCCGACCTATTCGAGGACAAGTCCCTCTTCCACAGGTTCGACACCGCCCTTGTGGAAAAGCGACTTATCCTCCAATAGCTTTAATCCAATTTGAAGGACGCTTCCAGCGCGCACACGCCAGCGAAGTGTTTGTAGCCGGTGTGTCCGGTTACGTTGAACACCGCTGCCTTGTCCCACCAGTCAAAGTTGTCTTCGATGTGGTCGGCGCCGCCATGCAGGGCCAGGGTCAGGCTGTAGCTGCCGGGGCCGATGTTGAGCGCCGGGATGGTCACGGTCAGGGTTTGTTCGACGCCCGCGTTAACGCCCAGGTCGCGCAGTTCGCCACGCAGCCAGGTGTTGGTACCGAAGATGTCGTAGCCGGTGCGGTCCTTGAACATGAACCCCAGGGACAGATCGTAGATCGGCTCGTTGGCCTTGATTTTCAGGGTCAACGTCAGCGGCGCGCCGACTTCCAGCATGTGCGCGGCGTTGCCATTGCTGCTGATGGTCAGTTCTTCAATGCGCGCCTTGCCATTGCCGGAGCGGCCAGCATACGGCGCGTTGACGGCCTGGGCCTGCAGCGAGCCTTCTTCCTTGCGGGCGATCAGCGAGTTGTAGAAATCCAGCACGTCGTCCGGTTTGCCGTCCATGAGCATCTTGTGATCGCCCAGCAGGATGGCCCGGTCGCAGAGGCTTTTGATTGCGCCCGGATCGTGGGACACGAACAGCAACGTGGTGCCCTGTTCACGGAAATCACGAATCCGTGCGAAGGATTTGTGCTGGAAGTAGGCATCGCCCACGGCCAGCGCTTCGTCAACGATCAGCACTTCAGGGCGCACGGCGGTGGCCACGCTGAATGCCAGGCGTACGAACATCCCTGAGGAATAGGTGCGTACCGGCATGTCGAAGTAATGACCGATTTCGGCGAAGGCTTCGATCGCGGGCATCAGTTCGATGATTTCATCGCGCTCCAGCCCCTGCATGCGACCGGCCAGGGCCACGTTCTGGCGACCGGTGAATTCCGGGTGAAAACCCATGCCCAACTCAAGCAACGCAGCGATGCGCCCGGTGGTGGTGATGGTGCCTTCGGTGGGCATTGCGGTGCCGGTGATGAGCTTGAGCAGTGTGCTTTTACCGGCGCCATTGACGCCGATGATGCCCACGGATTCACCCTGCCCGACCTTGAAGCTGACGTCGCGGATGATCCAGTTCTGATCGCGTTTGCACAGCCCGAGCCACGTGCCCAGTGCGTGCCAGCGGCCTTTGAGTTTTGGATAGGCCTTCCCTACCTGGTCAACGAGAATAGTCATATCAGATCTGATCAAGTAGGTCGTTGTAGCTGCGCTTGTACAACAGCACCGCCAGAAGGAAAACGATAAGGCCGAACACCAGCGGGTAAACCAGCGGGCGCATGCCCAAGGCTTCGCCCAACAGCGCCCGTTGCGCGGTCAGTACCAGCGGGAATACCGGGTTCCACGACAGGATTTCCTGCACCCGCTCAGACAGAATGCTCAGTGGATAAACGATAGGCGTGGCCCAGAACAGCGCCTGAAAAAACACGTCGGACAGTTGGCCGATATCGCGGAAGAACACGTTCAGGGTCGCCAGCAATGCACCAACGGCAATGCCCAGCAGTACGGTAATGCCCAGAATAGGCACCAGCACCAGGATGGTCGGCATGATCGGGTAACCCGAGATCAGCATGAAACCAATGACCAGCACCAACAGAATCAGGCTGTTCAGCGCCGCAACGGCAATCACCGGAATGAACAGAATGAATTTGGGGAAGCTGGATTTCTTGATCAGGTTGGCGTGTTCGAGAAACACCCCTTTGCCACGCTGAACCAGCTCCAGCAGCAAATTCCAGGTGATCAGGCCGGCACACAAATAGATGCTGTAGGCGTATTGGTGTTCGATGCCCGGCATACGCGCCTGCATGAGGCGCGAGAAGATCACGGTATAGATAAACACCATGAAGATCGGCGGCACGACCAGCCACAAGGCGCCGAACGTCGAACCGGCGTAACGGCTTTTAATCTCGCGCAGGGTAATGGCGTAGATCAGCCCCCGAAAACGCAGGACATCTTTCAATAAGGAGAAAACTGACAAGGTCGTTTTCATTGTGCTCGGCTCGCCATGTTCAGGAAAGTTCCTAGTTGTAGGGCCACGTCATCCCAGGTGCGAGAAAAGGGCTGGGCCGTTTCCCGCTGGGCAAAAGTGTCGATGGCCTGGATAAGTTCGGGGAGGCTGTCTGGCTTGATGTAGCAAGGCCATTGCCGGCCGGCTTCGCGTAATACCGGGATGTCGGCGGCAATCACCGGGCAGCCCTGCATGGCGGCTTCAAGCACGGGAAGGCCAAAACCTTCGTCTCTGGGCACATAAATCAGGGCGGTGGAGTTCCGGATCAGCCACAGCAGTGCAGGATCGCTCAGGTTGGCCGCATGAAAAAGGCGCTCATTGAGCAGCGCGTGAGTTTGCAGACGCTCAAGCAGCCGGTCAACCTGCCAACCGACATTGCCCACGAACAGCAACCGCGGTTGTTTGCCCTGGGCCCATAACGCGTCAAACGCATCGAGCACCAGCGCGTGGTTTTTGCGCGGTTCAAGCGTGCCGATGACCAGGTACAACGGGTCGTCCGCCGTGGCGGGAGCAGGCAGCGAATCCGTGTAGCTGTGGATTTGCTCGGCGCTGGGCATCAGGGTGCAGAAATCACCGCCATGGGCCAGCACGTTGACGGTTCTTTGCAGGTCATGTCGCGCTAGACGTTCCACCAGACGGCTGCGTACCGCCTGGGTGGGCACGAACAATTGCTCGGCGCGTTTGGCCAGTGCATGCAGGTGCTCGCTGAAACGTTGTTCCAGCCCTTCGCGAAACCATTCGGGGTGTTCCAGCGGCAGCAAGTCGTGGACCATGCCGACCAGACGCGCGCCACGCGCCAATGCAGCATCCACTGCAGGCCACGGGTTGGCGTACCAGGAAGCATCGAACAGCAGCAGGATATCGCCGTCACCGGGTTGGATCAGCTGGCCCGGGGTTTGCGCATGAATACCCAGCCCCTGACACGCGTGCGGCGCCAAGCAATCGAAGGCTTGCCACTGATCGCCGTCGAAGGTGACCGGCATAATCTGACAACCCGGCTGACCGAATTGACGCTGCGCTGCACTGAGCAGACAACGCACCACACGCTGGATGCCTGTGTGCAAACCCGATTCAAGCAGGCGAGTGGCGTCAAACAGGAGACGATTCATGGGCAGGCAGCCCATTCGTGTGGCTGGCTAACGCTTTCGGGGACAAGTCCCCTCCTACCGGGTTTGCACGGATTCGGTAGGACCGGACTTGTCCGGGAAACGTCGGAGCAGACACCGGATTGGATCAGGCGAAATGATGTCGGCCCAACCGCCGCCATCGGGGACAAGTCCCCTCCTACCGGGTTTGCACGAATCTTGTACCGGGTTGTTACGCGCAGCACGGATTTCATCGAGGGCAATAGATGTCTTGCATACAGCGAATGGCTAAAGATACGGCTCACCAAAAGCAGGCGCGCCCGCCGGCGGAGCGAAGGCTCCAGCGGCGGGCGGCACATACTGAAACTTAGAAGGATTTACCGGTTTTTACACGTTCCAGGTCCGCATCAACCATCAACTGGCACAGCTGCTCCAGGGTGGTCTTGGCTTCCCAGCCGAGCACGCGCTTGGCTTTTTCCGGGTCGCCGATCAGCAGTTCGACTTCGGAAGGACGGTAGAACTTCGGATTGACCTGAATAACGGTTTTGCCGGTATTGGTGTCGATGCCGTGTTCGTTGTCGGCGCTGCCTTTCCATTCCAGATTGATGTCGACGGCCTTGAAAGCCATGGACACGAAATCACGAACGGTTTCAGTGCGGTTGGTGGCCAGGACGAAGGTGTCCGGCTCATCGGCTTGCAGAATGCGCCACATGCCTTCGACGTATTCCTTGGCGAAACCCCAGTCACGCTTGGCGTCCATGTTGCCCAGCTCCAGGACGTCCTGCATGCCCAGAGAAATGCGCGCCACGGCGTCGGTGATCTTGCGGGTCACGAATTCTTTGCCGCGCAGTGGCGACTCGTGGTTGAACAGGATGCCGCTGGAACCGAACATCCCGTAGGACTCGCGGTAGTTGATGGTCATCCAGTGGGCATACAGCTTGGCCACGCCGTACGGGCTGCGCGGGTAGAAATCGGTGGCTTCGGTCTGCGGAACCTGCTGGACCTTGCCGAACATTTCCGAGGTCGAGGCCTGATAGAAGCGGATCTTCGGGTTAACGATGCGGATCGCTTCGAGCAGGTTGACCGCGCCCAGGCCGGTGATTTCAGCGGTGGTCAGCGGCTGGTCGAACGACACGCCCACGAAGCTCTGAGCGGCCAGGTTGTAAACCTCGGACGGCTCGGCTTTCTGTAGCAGGCGAATACTGGCGCTCAGGTCAGTCAGGTCGTGTTCGACCAGTTCCAGGTTCGGGTGATTGGCGACGCCGACTTCTTCAAGACGCCAGAAATTGACCGAACTGGTGCGACGATAGGTGCCGTAAACCTTGTAGCCTTTTTCCAGCAGCAGCTGGGTAAGGTAAGCGCCGTCTTGACCAGTGATACCGGTGATGACTACAGATTTGGTTGGTGCGTTCATTGTTTAGTATTCCGGTCGGGGACTGGGTCCGTTTTACTGTTATTGCTCAGCCAAATGTTGACGCTCTCGACGCTTTCATCGGACAGCTTGCCAGCCCAGCGGTTGAGGATGAACAGATTGGTAATGAAGTCATATTGAGTCTTGAGCAGATCACGACGAGCCTTGAACTCGTTCTGTGTCGCGGTCAAGACATCCACAGCGTTGACGACACCGTAGGTGAAAGCTTTTTCAGAGGCTATGGTCGACTGCTCAGCTGATGCCAAGGCGTTACGATTGGCACGTATTTTTTCGACGCTTGAGTCCGCGGTCAAGTACGCATTGGTAGTTTCTTTGACCACTTGGCGACGAGTCGCTTCCAGCTGTTGCTCGGCAGAGATCTGGTCCTGAACCAAACCCCGCACGCGCGCCGACGTCGAACCGCCGCTGTAGATGGGCACGGACAACTGCAGCCCTGCTACATAGCTGTCGGTTTTGGGTGCCAAGGCATTGTTATAGCCTTCGTTGGTATTTTGTGCACTCAGATTCAGGGACAAGGTCGGATAGTGCCCGCCTTTGCCGCCACGAACCGCTGCGCCGGCAACTTCCACGGCACTGAGCGTGGACTTGAGCGACGGGTTGTCCTCTATAGCCTGCTGTACCCAAGTGTCCAGACTCTCGTCCGACACCTTGAGTTCCACATCGGAGCGAATACGGCTGAGCTTTTCAGTCACCGGGCGACCGACGATTTCAGACAATGCGGCGCGGCTCAGGCGAACCTGGTTGCGTCCATCGACTTCCTGGGCCGCCAAGGTATCGACCCGCGCGCGCAGGTCGAGGACATCGGTGATCATCGCGTACTTCTTCTCATACAGGGCGTTGACCCGGTCGAGGTTTTTTTGCGTGGCGCGACGCTCGGCCTGGGTCAGCTCCAGCTCATCGTCCGCAGCGAGCGCGGCAAAGTAGCGCTGGGCCAGATCGACAGTCGCTTCGGCCTGGGCTTCAACGGTCTCGGCTTCGGTCTGCTTGATGGTCAGTTTGAACTTCTGATAGTTCTCCCAGGCCGCCTTGTTGTAGAGGGCCTGGCTCAGGCTGAGGCTGTAGTTTTCGCTGTTGTAGATCTGGTTGGTGGTTTCATTGACCTGCTTGATGCGGTTGGCGCCGGCATTGGCGGTCAACTGCGGCAACAACGAACCAAATGCTTCACGAGCGTGCTCTTTACTCGCCTGGGCACGCGCGTATGACGCCAGTACGCGCGGGTCTTCAAGACGCGACTCGCGGTACAGCGACATCAGGTCTGCCGAGTATTCCTTGGCGCTGACGCTGGTCGGTGCCGGCTTGGGCGTGGTCGGGACGGCGATTTTCGGTTCGGCGGCCTGCACTTGAAACGACAGCATTCCCAACATCATGTATGGAAACAGGAGGCGCACAATCATTCCTCGATCATCGATTCGGAGATAGCGTTGCGTGCCGGCTGCAGGATGTACTGCAACATGGTCCGCGAGCCGGTGTTGATCAAGGCATCGGCCGGCATGCCCGGTACCAGCTTGCGGTCGCCCAGCTTCTTCTGGCCAGCCTCGGTCACGCGCAGGCGAGCCAGGTAATACGGCGCACCGGTACGCTCATCGGTCAGGCGGTCAGCCGACACTTGGGTCACGACCCCTTCGATTTCCGGAGTGGTTGCGCTGTTGAAGGCACTGAAACGAATCTTGGCGGTTTTGCCGACGCCGATGCGGTCGATATCGACCGGCAGCACATGCACTTCGACGATCAGGTCGGAGATCGACGGCACGATGTCCAGCAACGGCGTGGCGGCGCGAACGATACCGCCCACGGTATGCACAGTCATTCCGATCACCATGCCGTCATCCGGAGCACGAATGACGATGCGGCTCAGACGATCCTTGTAGGCCGACGTGCGTTCCTGCAGGTCGAAGACCTTGGTCTGGGTATCAGCCAGTTGCTTGGCGACGTCGGAATTGAAGTCCTTGGTCAGCTGTACGATCTGCAACTGGGTTTCGTTGATCTGCAGGCGAGTCTTGGTGATCGTCGAGTTGTGGTCGGCAATCTCGGACTTGAGGCCGTCCAGTTTGCGTTCCTGTTCCAGCATGCGCTGCTTGTCGACGAAGCCCTGAGCGAGCAGCTCGCGCAACTCCCCGATCTCGCCGACGTAGGATTTACCCAGGTTGTTCTTGGTGCCGATCATGTTGCCAAGGCCTTTGATCTGCTCGTTCAGCTGACCAATACGCTCTTGCAGTACGGCGATCTCACCCATGCGCGAGTTGCGGCGGGCATTGAAGATCTGCGTTTCGCTGAATTGCGCTTCCTGGCCACGCGTGGTGTTGGGCTCGATCGCATCACCGAAATCGATGGTGGTCTTGCCATCACGCTCGGCGCGCAGGCGCGCTTCGGTGGCCTTGGCGGCAACCAGTTGGCTGCGATTCATTTCATATTCAGCGCCGACCTGGGAGTCGTCGAGAACGATCAGTGGATCACCCTTCTTGACCGTATCCCCGTCATGCACCAGCAGCTCTTTGACGATACCGCCTTCCAGATGCTGAACCGTCTTGCGATAGGTTTGCACGGTCACGACGCCGGGTGCGTTCGCAGCGCTGTCCAGTGGCGCAAATGCCGCCCATGTGCCGAAGATGCCAAACACCACAAAAATGATGCCGAAACCCAACCGACGCGTCTTGGCGTCGGAAGTCGGCAGATCATGGAAGTTGTCGGCTGCGGTGGTAATCATAGTTTTCATCGACATCTTCCTGATCAGACGCTAGAAGGCGCTGCGCCTGAGGTAGCAACCGGGGTCGCTTTTTGTTGGGTTTTGGCTTTTGCGCTGAGCTCCGCAATCACTTGCTCGCTCGGCCCGTACATGCTGAGCAGGCCATCCTTCATCACCAGCAGGCGATCAAGTTGCGAGAGGATATTGGTGCGGTGAGTGATCACGAAAATGGTCGCGCCCGTCGCCTTCAGATACTCAAGTGCGTAGGACAGTGCGCGCTCGCCCACTTCATCGAGGTTCGAGTTCGGTTCGTCGAGGATGATCAAGCGTGGCGTGCCATAAATGGCGCGGGCCAGGCCGATGCGCTGACGCTGACCGCCGGAAAGGTTTACGCCGTCACTGCCGATGACGGTGTCGTAACCGTCTGGCAGCAACAGAATCATCTCGTGGACACCGGCAACCTTGGCGGCCTGGACCACCAGTTCAGCATCGACATCGCCGAAACGGGCGATGTTTTCGCTGATGGTGCCTTCAAACAATTCGATGTCTTGCGGCAGGTAGCCGATGTACGGCCCCAACTCTGCCTTGTCCCAGTTGCTGATATCGGCACCGTCCAGGCGCACAGATCCGTGCTGCGGCGGCCAGATGCCCAACAACGCGCGAGCCAGGGTTGACTTGCCGGACGCACTTGGCCCGATCACGCCAACCACTGTGCCCGCCTGAACGGCGAAGCTGATGCCTTTGATGATGGCCGAGCGCGAGCCCGGCGCGCCGACGATCATGTTCTCGACAGTGATGTTGCCTTCCGGAGCCGGCAGCGCCATGCGCACGGGTTCCGATTGCAGCTTGCTGAGAATTTCATTGAGACGGCTGTATTGGCCACGGGCGGCAATGAAGCCTTTCCAGCTACCAATGATCAGGTCGATTGGTGCCAGGGCGCGACCCAGCAACACGGAACCGGCGATGACCAGCCCCGGGCTGATTTCATGGTTGACCGCAAGGTAGGCACCCAAGCCGAGAATCAGCGATTGCACCATCACCCGAAAGGTTTTGGACGTGGAGGTGACGACGCCACCGTTGTCGCTGGCCACTGATTGCAGCAGCAGGACTTTCTTCTGGCGCAGCGACCAGCGATTGATCAGGGAATTGAGCATCCCCATGGATTCAATCACTTCGGCGTTACGCAGATTCTTGGTGGTGTAGAGGCTGGCCGCGATGTTTTCCCGATTCGCATCGGCGATCGCTTTGCCGGTTACTTTTTCGTTGGCATACGCAAGGCAGATCAAAACGATCGCGCAACCGATGGCCATCCAGCCATACCAAGGATGGAACATGAACATCACAGCAACGTAGATCGGCAGCCAAGGCGCATCGAAGAATGCAAATACGCCGTTCCCCGTCAGAAACTGACGCAAACTTGTCAGGTCACTAAGGGGCTGCGCGGAAGCATTCATACCGCCGGTAGCCAAAGCCTGTTTGAAACTGGCGCGGTAAACGTCGCGACTCAATATCACATCAAGCTTGGTGCTGACCCGGACCATGATCCGCGAACGGATCCACTCCAGCAGACCGGTGGTGATGGTGAGGACGACCATGATGATGGTCAGCATTGTCAGGGTCGACAAGCTTCCGCTGGTGACCACTCGTCCGTATACCTGGAGCATATAGAAGGTGGGAACAAGCATCAGGGCGTTTACAAACAAACTGAAAACACCGACTGATATGAAACTGCCTTTACAAGCTTTTAACGCAGCCTGCAAGCTGTTTTCATCTACGTTGCGCATAATTTCCGAACTGCCACGGGGGTATGGAAAAGCGCGGGAGTGTATCACCCCCCTAACGTGCAATAAATGAAAAAGCATTTATGGGAATCAGACGTCAGTCTTTTCCTACGTAGGAAAATTCTCTTATTTGTTGTTGCAACGCCCTCAAATGCAAGAGTAAAGTTTCGCGCATCTTCAATCCCCCATGTTGTTTCCTAACAACCAGTGGTTCAGCTGCGATCCAGTAATGTTTCAGTCGTGAACAACAGACGGGCGGTTCCCTCTCGCAGTACCAGTGGGTTTGTCATGCGCGTTCTGCATTTTTTCAAGACTTATTACCCTGACACCACCGGCGGCATCGAGCAGGTTATTTTCCAGCTCTGCCAGGGCAGCCGCGCCTTTGGCGTTGAAGGCCAGGTACTGACGCTGAGCCCCACCCCCTCCCCTGCCCGGCTGCAGGTTGCCGATCATCAGGTCACTCGGGTCAAAGAGAATTTCCACATTGCTTCAACCGGTTTTTCCCTGAAAGTGTTCAGCCAGTTCAAGGAAATGGCCGCCGGGGCCGATCTCGTTCATTTCCACTTTCCGTGGCCCATGATGGATCTGGTGCATTTCGCTACGCGTCATGGCCGACCGACGGTACTTAGCTATCACTCGGACATCATCAAACAGCGCACATTGCTCAAGCTCTATGACCCGCTGATGAACCAGTTGCTCAAGAGCATGGATCGCATCCTGGTGGCTTCGCCTAATTATCTGCAATCCAGCGAAACACTCAGGCCGTTCAAAGACAAAACGACGGTGGTTCCCTACGGACTTGATCAGTCGGCATACCCGGTAGTCTCGACGCAAAAACAGGAGCAATGGCGCAAGCGAGTGCCGGAGAAGTTTTTCCTGTTTGTGGGTGTGCTGCGTTATTACAAAGGTCTGGACAGTCTGCTCAGCGCCCTGGAAGGGGTGGATTATCCGGTGGTGATTCTCGGCGGCGGTCCGCAGGAGCAAGAACTCAAGGCTCAGGCGGAAAAGCTGCAGTTGCGCAATGTGCTGTTTCTGGGTCGGCTGGATGATGAAGACAAAGCCTGCCTGCTGCAGATGTGCTACGCGCTGGTGTTCCCTTCGCATCTGCGCTCGGAGGCGTTCGGGATTTCCCTGCTGGAAGCTTCGATGTACGGCAAGCCGATGATCTCCTGCGAAATCGGTACGGGCACCACGTACGTCAACCTGCACGAAGAAACCGGTCTGGCCGTTCCGCCCAATAACCCGCCGGCCTTGCGGGAAGCGATGCGCAGGCTTTGGGATAACCCGCAGCAGGTTCAGGTTTTTGGCAGCAACGCGAAGGCGCGGTTTCACAAACTCTTCACCGCAGAACGCATGTGCGCGAAGACGACCCAGGTTTATCGCGAGCTGTTAGAGACTGCCGGTGCCACGCACCCTGTAAAAACCCATTGAATAACCGCTCACCACGCCTGGTCTGGCGCTGCGCAAGAAATCAGCCTGTTAGCTAGCTAGCTAGATATATATCTAGCTATATAGCTAGCTAGCTACCATTCATCGCTGCCTTTCAACTCCCCGTCTCCCTTGCCGATAGCGTGAAATCGACCCAATAAAAATCCCCTTGATTCGAGATCGCCGATGAAAACCGTTCAGGCTCGCTACACCGTGATTTTCATCGTACTGATTGCCGCCATCGCGCTGATGACCGAGCAGGGCATCGAGCATTTCGTTGCGCCGAAGATTCAGGCCACCGAGGAGCAGGTGGTGTTGCACAAGGTCGATCAAGTGGCCACGCGCATCTTGACGGATCTGGCTCGGGTCGAAGCCCAATCGCGGGGCATCACCCAGGCGGTACCGTTGCTGGACAGCGACGGCATTGATCGGATCATGCCGGGCCTGATCGATCAGTACGGGGACGCCAAGGTGTTTGGCGGCGGGATTTGGCCGATGGCGCAAATGCGTACGCCGGGCCGTAACAAGCACAGCACCTTTTATCATCGGGATGCTTCAGGGAAGCTGGTGGTCAGCACGTATTGGAACTCTGATGCGGCGCCCAACTATTACGAGCAACCGTGGCACAAAGCTGGCCAGAATGCTCCAAAAGGGCAATGCGCCTGGGCGGCGGCTTATCAGGATGCGGCCAGCCCGCAACCGCGCACCAACTGTGCAATGGGCATTTATAAGGACGGCGCGCTGTTCGGCGTGTCGACCATCGACGTTACCCTGGGCTTTTTCAATGGCCTGATCCAGGACAAACAAAAGGAAGTCCAGGGGCAGATCATGATCGTCGAACGCGACGGCAAGATCCTCACCAATCAGGAGACGATTCCCGGCGAGATCGTGCTCAAGAATGTCGCGGACTTCAGCAATCAGTCGCTGTTTGCCAAACAGATTCAGGAAGGCCTGCGCAGCATCTCTGGCAGCAACCTTTATCAACAGGCCTATAAAGACCCGCAAGCCGGCGACCTGACGTTTTTCCTGAAAGCTGTGCCTGGCACGCCTTGGTTGATTGCAACCGCCCTGCCCACTTCGTTGCTGACCTTGCACAGCAATGAGGTGTTGAAGACCCTTGGACTGATTCAGATTCCATTGGTGATTCTGTTGGTGGTGGTGCTGGTTTTCGCCATCAGTCGCCTGATGAAACGTTTGACCGTGCTGCGCGGCAATATCGACACGTTGTCGTCAGGCGAAGCGGATCTGACACGACGCATTGCGATCAAGGGCGAGGATGAACTGGATGCCGTCGGTCATTCGGTCAACCGCTTCATTGCTTATCTGCAAGGCATGATGGTCGATGTGGCCGCGGCTACCAGTCAGATCTCCGGGGAACTGGTGCAGCTGCAACAGCAATCGCGACACACCAATCAAATCCTCGATCGCCATGCCTCGGAAACCGATCAGATGAGCGCCACGGCTGACAGCGTTGCGCAAAGCGCCAACGAAACCGCGAGCTTTACGCAAAGCGTCAACGATGCAGCGCAAAAATCCAAAGAAGTAGTCGATCAGGCGTCAGTCAGCGTTTTGTCCCTGGTGGAAGAAGTCGAGAGCGCCACGCAATACGTTCAAGGTATGCAGAGCGACGCCAAGCGCATCACCGATGTCCTCGGGGTGATTGGTGGCATCGCCCAGCAAACCAATCTGCTGGCACTCAACGCCGCGATCGAAGCGGCCAGGGCTGGCGAACAAGGCCGTGGCTTTGCCGTGGTGGCTGATGAGGTGCGCGCCCTGGCCGGACGCACACAACAGAGCACTTCGGAAATCAACGAGATGCTGGCCAGGCTGGAACAGGGCGTCAACGATGCCGTGGGGGCGATGGTCAAGACCAAGGCCAGTTGCGAATCCACAGCCGATCGGACTTCACGGGTCAACGAAGGCCTGGATGGTATGGCCAGCTCTGTGCTGCGCATCCACGATCTGAGCGCACACATCGCCACGGCCGCTGAAGAGCAAAGCGCAGTGACCGAAGAGATCAACCAGAACATGGTCGCCATCCGGCATATGGTCAGTGACCTGGTGAACAGCGGGCAGCAAGCCGACAAGAGCACCGAAGCGCTGCTGGCCTCCAATGAGCGGTTGGTTATTCTGGTCAATCGCTTCAAGGTGCGCTGACTTATAGGCTGAAGCTGTAGGAAAAGCACGACGGCCCACCCTGCTATACGTCCTATCGACTACAAATTCCGGCTATGCCATTAGTCGGAATATTCCCTGCGCAAACGTTGGTTTTTGTCGGCTGTTAGTGAACAGCGCTGCGCTAATACGTTGTTTCCGGGACAAATCACGCTCTGGATCGCTGTTTTCAACCGAAAATGGCGAGCGCGAACGCCTCTACCATTGATACCCGGAAATGAAATGTGCCTTGCAGGCCGCGTAGAACGGGCTATCGACTACAAATTCCGGCTATGTAACATTTTTGAGAATATCCTAATTAGCTAGCTATATAGCTATATAGCTAGCTAGATAGACATCTATCTAGCTAGCCAAGATCTGGTCTGCGGGGGGGTTTAACGGGCTTTTCAGGGATAAAAAGCGAAGAATTCTCTCGATTCGGTCACAGTTTGACCCAGTGGTTCATACAAAACGAAAAAACCGAGGCGCGGAACAATCTGCTGAGGGGCGCGTAACAGAGCGGCCAGGTGACCTGGGCTGAAGGCTATCGACTACAAATTCCGGCTATGGCAAAAAGCCTCTTTTAAGCTAGATAGATATAACGATAGCTAGATATATAGCTATCTATCACTTACTTAACTATCTGTTTCTAAAGGTAATTCATCTATCAAAACAACCTGTTCTGCTGGAATCACTTCCAGCCCATCACCCAGGGACAGTCGCATTTGTTTCGCTTCCTGGAATCGAAACATCAGACTCTTGACCGTCTTGCCTTCGGTAATGGTCTGGTAGGTGATGGTAATTCCGGACTTGGCCATGATCTCGTTGATGGACGGGGCTATGACGCGCTGACGCAGGTTGTTGAATCGTTTGTAGCTGTCTCCCAGGTCCAGCAGAATGCGCAGTTTCTCGACCTCGATGATGAGCACGCCGGTGCTTTTGAACTGCATCATCAGCTCGAACAACCGGAAGCTGTGCATGGAGTTCAGGTTGGCAACACGACGCAGATCGTAGGAGGTCAGCTTGCTGTTGAGCATCGACAGGTAGGGGATGACATCGACCGTGAAGTTAAGCGTCACCCGGCCCTCGCCTTCTGCGTAAGTCGCTTTGTAGACCCAGCGGATACGCGTGCGGTTCTTGCCGTCAAAGGTCTGGATATCGCGCTCGTAGAGGGAATCCGCCGCTTCCTTGAGGTTGGTGTAGGCAAACCGGATCGGCACGCCATAGATCTCCGCGAAGCTCGCCGCGGTCACGGTGATCTTGGAGGGCATGGGCTTGCGGGGATCAACCTGGGCAATGGCTGCCAGCAGCAGACGCTGTTCCTGAAGCGTCAGACGATAGGACGCACTTATCAGATCATTGGCCTTGGTCACAAGCAATGATGAAGGTTCTCGGGTGGTCATCGACTAATCCTGGCGCGGTAAGGAGTCGATAGTAACAAGCTTGAGCGAGAAGTTTCTCCTGCCTTTTTCATAGCCGGAATTTGTAGTCGATAGCTGGGCCATTGGCCATAGCCAGAATTTGTAGTCGTTAGATGTCGAACAGCCATGCCGGAAATTTGTAGTCGTATACCTGGCTCGGCATAGCCGGAATTTGTAGTCGTTACACCGAAAACGCAATTCCTAGGAAAAGGATTTCCGAATGTAACCTTGGCTAAACATCGGACAAATGCCATCAGGGGTGCCATAGCCGGAATTTGTAGTCTATAGAAGGGCTTGCGAAGGCCGGATTTGTGGCAGTGCCGGACGCCTGATGCGTATAGCCGGAATTTGTAGTCGTTAGCGGTCTTGCAAAGCGTGCTTACGAGACGATCGGGTGGGGTTTTGCCTGTGGATAACAGCCGGAATTTGTAGTCGTAATAGCTGAAATTCGTAGTCGTAAGGGCTGAAATTTGTAGTCGCGTAGCCGGAATTTGTAGTCGTATAGCCGGAATTTGTAGTCGATGCACCTCTGCAGGCCACGTAAATCAAGGCCTGTAGAGGTGCTAAAAACAAGACTTAAAAACAAGCTTAAAAACAAGATAAAAAGATTTTAAAAAGGGGCTCGAAGCTCATTTTTCTGATTTTGGAAAATCAAAAGCCTCAGGCAACAGCAAAATCACCAGCCGAGCTCCTCAGAGCGCGCACAAGCGACAAACTCCGCAAATGGCGAGCTGGTGCGTGAATAATCACCTTGTGTGGCGCTGAGCGCCCAATGAGCGAGCTGTACCGTGGTTTGAACAGAATATCTGCGGCAGGTTTCATGACTTATTCCTGGCGTTCACAGATATCCAGCTCGAAACAGCGCAATCACCAGGCCTCGGTTTGTGTTCAAAAACAGCGCCAGACCCGTGAAGCATCGATGAACAAAGTGATCAACCCTTCAAAAATTTCAGGTAGATCTGTCGCAGTCTATGCAAACGTCCTACACAAAAATAAGACAGATCCTGCGCCTGTAGGTATAGCTAGCTATCTATATAGATAGCTATACTGCTAGCTGTCTTATAGCTATATATATAGCTATACATTGGAAAAGGGAACCACAGTGACCATTTTTGCTTGTGTAAACACCAAGGGCGGCGTTGGCAAAACGACAACGGCTGTGCACCTTGCAACGATGCTCGCAACACGCGGCAAAACTCTTTTGATCGATGGTGACCCGCAAGCCAGCGCTGCAAGCTGGGCCGCCTGGCGTCGCGACAACCCGGAATACAGCCCAAGCCCGACAACCGTTTGTTTGCAAGGCAAGGCCATCAACTCTGAAGGTCGTCACCTTGCCAGTTCTTATGAACATGTTGTCGTTGATGCAGGTGGCCGCGATTCCGTGGGCCTGCGTTCGGCGTTGCTGTTGGCCGAAGTCGTCATCGTTCCGGTTGGAGCCAGTTCATTCGACGCCGCTGCCATGACAGACCTGTTGACCGTCGTCGACCTGGCCCGGGACTACAACCCTGACCTGGATGTGCGCATGTTGTTGTCCAGAGTGGACACCCGCACCAAGGACACAGGTGAAATGTTGACCTTCCTTGAAGAACAGTCATTCAGCGTGTTCAAAACCAAGATCTGCGAGCGCGTGGCTTTCCGTCGCTGCATCAGTGAAGGCGCGATCGTGCATGAGCTCAAGCGTGACCACGCCGCTATCCAGGAAATGAACGCTTTCTTTGCTGAGGTGTTGGGATGATCAAGTCCAAGCCAGACATCAAAAGCTTCAACAAGGATCCCAACGATTTCCTCGAAGGAGGGGAGGCGGACAAGGCTTTGTCCAAATCACGCTCGGCTCCAGAGAGGGCCATCGTTGAAGACGCCACGACTTCCGCCATAGAAGCCTTCAAGCCGGAACCTACGGTGCAGAAATTGTTTCGCCTGCGGTGGGAAACTGGGTGCAGCTCAGGAATCAGCAAAGACGGGCAAGCGTGTCACAGAGACTGACATCATCCAGCAGTTGCTGAAGAAACATTACAGTCTCAAATAATATATATATCGATATAGCTAGCTATCTTTGATCCTTTATCCTTGGCGTCGAGTAACGCGAAACGCCACCACAAAGCGAAGGCCTGAACGGCGCAGGGCGGGGGATAGCTAGCTATATAGCTGGCTAGCTATCAACGGTGTGTTTAATACCACCCCACAACAGGCAAGAGCCTGATCACTGCTTTTCCTCCCCTCGTCGTTCGCATGTAGAAGGACGAAGGGGAAAGCGTTTTTTAAAAAAAACTGCTATGCTAGGGGTGGTATTAATAATAGGAGGTTTACATGCTGACGGATATCACGGCAACCCATGTGCAGCTGGTCAGTAAACTCCACGCTTTTAATCAGATGTGGCCTGAATGGGTCGTCTCTGCGCAGGTCTGGCAATTGCCTTTGTTGGCCGAACAAAAGGCGCCTGACTTGATTGAGGCTCAGCCCCTGGAAGGGGCCGCTGCGATTGAAGCAACGGTGCGCGCGATGACGCAGTTTGAACGGGTGCCCGGCCAAGCTCCGGGAACGGTGATGCGTTTGCCAGGTTACTTCGCGCTCAATCGAAGCGTCCTGCCTTGGGTCAAAGAGATAAACCAGCTCAAAGATGAGCTGATGATGGCGATCGAACGTACGCGCATTGAGCTGAATCTGGCGCCTACTGCACGCCCAAAGATTTTGCGCCAGGCGTTAGGGACACAATTCAGCATGAAGCAGTTGGCGCGTCATACCCAGGTGTTCGATATCTGTCCGCGGCTGATTGTTTTCACCTGGGCGGGTCACACCACAGGAGGCGAACGTGTCGCGGTGGGCAAGGTTCGGGAGTTGCTGAGCAAGGCCGCCGAGCAGCAGGCCGCCAAAGACAGCATCGATATAGGACAAACCCTGGCCGGCGCCGAGCTGCGGCGCATCGTCAACCTGGCCGATCAGGCAAGCCTGATCAAATACAAGAAGGTTGCTCCACATCCCCGGGCGATGGTGTATTTCTCGGCAAGCTCGCGGTACGACGCGATGATTCACAGTAACTTGCCGATGTTCGTCCTGGCGGGTGAAGAACCCACCGCAGTGCATGAGTTGCGCCACTTTGATCGGCATGCCCGTCAGGCTGAGCGGCCTGACAAAAAGTCCCGCATCGAGGTCATTCCACGCATGAACCTGTACCTGAACCCCGATGACCTGGTGGGCCAGCGCAAGGCCATCGTGCCTGCCAGTAAACCCAGTGATGTCCCCTCGACGTATTCGGGCAACGTCCACAAGGATCCTGTTGAGGCTCGCGCTGTAGAAAAAGCCCAGCTGGGTCTCAATCTGGCTCCGGACAAGGATTGAACACCTCGGTGGCGCCGACCTGGATAAACGCGGCCCACTCGCTCATCAGTTGCCGGCGCTTTTCCAGCAAATCGCCACGGTTATAAGCGGCCTCGACTTTATCTTCCAACGAGTGGGCCAGCGCCATTTCACAGACTTCGCGTGGGAACAGCGTGTTTTCTGCAGCCCAGGTACGGAATGTGGAGCGAAAGCCGTGGGGCACGAATTCGCTGGCCTGCAGTTGCTGCATGACCCGCCGCAGCGCATTGCCGGGCAAGCTCGCAGAGTGTCTGGCGTTGGGGAACACATACAGCGGATGCTTGCCTCGTTGCTGTTCCAGAACCTGGATCGCGCCCTGACACAACGGAACACGATGGACTTTGCCGGCCTTCATGCGGCCCGCATCAATGGTCCACAAACCCGCAGCCAGATCGAACTCGGACCAGCGCGCATCGCAAACTTCCGAGCTGCGGCAAGCGGTGTAGATCAGCAGTTCACAGGCCCGCGCTGCAGTACTGGCCAGGCTGTCCAGCCGGCGAATAAAGGGTCCGACTTCCTCGGCCGGCATGGCGGAAAATGGCATTTTTGCGTGTTTCTGCCGTGGCAGGAGTTTGTCGAGATGGCCACGCCAGCGCGCCGGGTTTTCACCCTCGCGCAATTTACGAGCCTTGGCCGCATCGAGCACCAGCTCCATGCGGTTACGTAATCGAAAGGCGGTCTCCGGAATGTTGTTCCAGATGGGCGTAAGCACGTCCAGCACGTGCTCGGTATCAATGCTGGCCACTGGCATGTCACCCAGCAACGGATACACGTGATCGCGTAGCGAATGCGACCACTGCTGGGCATGCCTGACATTTTTCCAGCTTTGCCGGTGGGTTTTGATGTAGCGTTCGGCTTCGATGCGGAATGTCACAACCGCAGGTGCTGGCAACGTTTGCGGCGCATCCAGCAAAGCCCGCTTGCTCAGCGGATCAATGCCTTGGGACAGATCCAGCCTATAAGTGTCGACCGCCAGCCGCGCGGCCTTGAGCGACACGGCCGGAAACGCACCCAAGCCCAAGTCATGACGTCGATTATTGAGCTGATAACGCATCAGCCATTTCTTGGTGCCCAAGGCGCTGACGCGCAGGATCAAACCACGCTCATCGTGGTAGCTGCCGGGCTTTTCGATGGTCCTGACGAAGGACTGCGTCAGTTTGCTCATGTTTGCTTCTTCAGGGAGTTTACTCAGACGGACGCTGAATTCTACAGCGAAATGTACGCGGAGTATCCCTCTGCGTACATTCCTTGTATGAGGCCGGATAATAGGGGTTTGCTAGATAATAGAACAACCAGACCCACGTTCCGGCCCACACTCGGAACGTCGACAGGCAGAGGAGCAACGCACAACTGAGACCTCTAATCGGATTATTCATGCGCCAGCAGCTAAGATTACGATTCGCCGCGCCGGCGAATGAGCTCGTCGCTGGGTTCCCAATAGCGGCAGCGTCCTGCGGTAAATCAATATTACGGGTGGGCACTGACCCACAGACGCACGTGATTTGAGTGATTTTTCATCCGTCACCCATTAGTTTCGCTCACGTCTGCCGATAGTATTCATACACTGACATCAGAATTAGCGAGCGCCCTATGCAGACCTACATCGATAGCCTTTCAGAACAAGGTGTACACCTTTTTGGAGAGGTTTTGGACGTCGGTAAGGTTCAGGCATTGTATGAAAAAATGCTTGCTGCGCGGGACTTCGGTGCGAGCTTGTTTATGGAGGAGGCCGAGTACCTCGCCCAGGAGAATCACTTCAACGCCAATCCGACAAAAACGTTCAACTTTCTTAATGAATTCGAGACACAGTTATTATTTATCGAACAAGACCCGCTGCTGACGGGTGTCCTTGGTACGGTGTTGGGTGATGACTATGACGTGGTGATTAAAAAGGCTGTTTGTGGTGTTCCCGATGCCTGGTTGCCCGAGTGGGTACGGGACAGTATTCGAGATGTAAATGTGGCGAACCTGGGGCCTTACATTAAAAAGCCATTTCGCGACATCACTTACTTCCGTGGTATTGATTTTCACCAAGATATCATTGATTGGCCACAGGGACGTGTTGACCTAGACCCCTCCTCGTTTCTGACGCTTTATGTGTATTTACATGAAGTCACCGAGCGCGATTCTCCATTGCACTTAATCCCTGGCTCACATCGCTTTGGGGCAACATTGTTCCCTCATCGGTTGGAGTGTCTTAGGGACAATCGTTGGGTTTATACCGACGACCAAGATCGGAAGTTGGTGTGCGTGGAGCAAAAATTAGTGGGTGGGCCCGGTTATGTTGGCTTGTGGCATAACTGTATGTTGCACGGCACTCGTCCGCTGGAAGATGAGTCCGACCGGTTTCGATTGTCACTGCGTTATTTGGTGGGCAAGTCTATTAAGCACACTGGTTCGACTGCGATTGATGGGATAAACAGCGCAATTGAGGGCGACATCCGGCCGCTGAAAACCCGTCGAGATCTGGATGAACGGGGCGTCGCGCAGATAAAGGGAAATATTATAAATAGTGGTTAGCCGCTTGATTGCCTGATGGCTACACGGCAAGGCATAAGGCCGCGCGCAGGCAAAACACGGCGCCGTTTGAAGACTGCCCTGCAGGTGAACAACGCTGAGGCTACCCGCACGCTTGTGGAGCGTCATCAACACTCTGAGTCACCACCAATAGCTCCGGCACAAGACGCTCAAGCGCAGCAATTACGCAATGTGCCTTATTCGGTCGAGCCTTAGCCACCAAAGCTCTGCGCCATTCATACCATCCCCAGACAAGCGCCGGATCTTTGCGAAAAGCTGCTACGGTCGCTAGCTGCGCTGGTTCATATTTCCCACACGCCGGTGAGTGGATCTCTGAAGGTGGGGATGCCGCTTTGCGCCGAAACGCCAGCGCCGGTGAAAACCACAACTCGCTTGGCATTACGGAGATATTCAACAGCCCGGGCAAAGACAGCTTCATTCGTCAGCATAAAGCTCAAGCCCTCTTCTCAAGCGCTCGACCAAGCGTTGCTTCAACGAATCAGGCGCGACCACGGTTATGGAGCCGGTGTGGGATAACAACCACCACTCCAACTCCCAGCTGTCAGCGACGTTCGCGCGTATCCAGCCGCCGTCATCTGACGTCATCGTTTCCATATCTTCGGACAAAGGTGTTTCTCTAAGCATCCGAAGTAACCCTGTGTTGACCCAGGCCTCAAGCGTAATTGTACCGGTCGCATTATCGCCAAACTGCATGGCACCACAAGCCGCATAAGCCTTGAGATCAAAGCCATCAGTCGGTTTTGATGACTGTTCTGAGACCTTCAGATCACTCATGCGGTGAAGTGCATATTTACGAACATCGTCATGGCACTGAGTCCTTGCTACGAGGTAGGTGATTGGCCCTCGCTGAATCATCCCCAATGGCTCAAGCACAACGTCACTGGAGTGGCTACGATGCATCGAACAATACCGTCCGATGAGTTGGCGCTCATTCATGAGCGCTTGCTGCACACACGCGAGGGTGTCAGGGTCGATAGTCGGTGCAATCAAAGGGAAATACGCAGGGACGCTAGCGACTTTCTCTGGCCATTTCGCGATTTGGGATTTTCCCTCTAGCGCGCTGAGCTTACTAGTTGCCAGCTCAAAATGCGGCTGTAGCGCCCCCAGCATGAAAGAAGGAATGAGGGGCTTCAGCGTTTCCTGGACAAGGTTCAATGTCAGCGCTTCAAGAACCGTCACGGCCGAAATCTGCATGCTCTTCGGTGAACGAGCCCCATGAAAGACAGGACACCGTTCCCCCCTTAAGATAAGGGATAGGCAAACGGGTATGTTTATGACTAACAGCAACGATAAGGGTGGCG
>LNAP01000449.1_pt1 | contig 39193 bp, 41 predicted proteins | sample 602601 | NCBI WGS metagenome assembly LNAP01 (sample SAMN02440304, study PRJNA202911) | soil metagenome | biome: Subtropical and temperate rainforests or woodlands; isolation source: soil samples (1 kg each in a 20% v/v slurry with milli Q water) were... ... | reverse complement strand
ATTCGCCCGCGAAGCCGAGCAGCAAGCCAACGCTGCGCAGAACCTGTGGACCGAAGGCACCTCCAGCTTTCGCACGGGCCTGGAAATTGCCGAAATTCTTGCTGACCTCAAACTCGACCAGGACTCCCTGGTGGCCGCCGTCGTCTATCGTGGCGTGCGTGAGGGCAAAATTCCCCTGGCCACCGTGCAGCAGCGTTGCGGCGCCACGGTCGCCAAGCTGATCGAAGGCGTGCTGCGCATGGCCGCTATCAGCGCCAGCCTTAACTCTCGTGAATCCTTGGTGCTCGGCAGCCAGGCGCAGGTGGATAACCTGCGCAAAATGCTGGTGGCTATGGTTGATGACGTGCGTGTGCCGCTGATCAAGCTGGCCGAACGCACCTGCGCCATCCGCGCCATCAAGAACGGCGACGACGAAAAACGCCAGCGCGTAGCCCGCGAAGTGTTCGATATCTACGCGCCGCTGGCCCACCGTCTGGGCATCGGCCATATCAAATGGGAGCTGGAAGACCTGTCCTTCCGCTACCTGGAGCCGGAGCAATACAAGCAAATCGCTTCGTTGTTGCACGAGCGGCGCTTGGACCGTGAGCGCTTTATTACCGATGTGATGGTGCAACTCAAAGACGAGTTGGCCGCCACCGGTGTGCAGGCCGACATCAGCGGCCGGGCCAAACACATCTATTCCATCTGGCGCAAAATGCAGCGCAAGGGCCTGGCCTTCAGCCAGATCTACGACGTGCGTGCCTTGCGCGTGCTGGTGCCGGAAATGCGCGATTGCTACACCGCATTGGGCATCGTCCACACCCTGTGGCGGCATATTCCCAAGGAGTTTGACGACTACAAACGGCTACCGCTCGCTGCACACTGCGGTAATCGGCCCGGAAGGCAAGGTGCTGGAAGTGCAGATTCGCACCCATGCCATGCACGAAGAAGCTGAGCTGGGCGTGTGTGCGCACTGGAAATATAAAGGCACCGACGTTAAGTCCGGCTCCAACCACTACGAAGAAAAAATTTCCTGGCTGCGCCAAGTGCTGGAATGGCACGAAGAGCTGGGCGATATCGGTGGCCTGGCCGAACAACTGCGCGTGGATATCGAGCCAGACCGCGTCTACGTGTTCACCCCCGACGGCCACGCTATCGACCTGCCCAAGGGCGCTACGCCGCTGGACTTCGCCTACCGCGTGCACACCGAAATCGGCCATAACTGCCGCGGCGCCAAGATCAACGGCCGTATCGTGCCGCTTAACTACAGCCTGCAAACCGGTGAGCAGGTGGAAATCATCACCAGCAAGCACGGCGTGCCTAGCCGCGACTGGCTGAACAGCAACCTGGGCTACGTCACCACCTCACGGGCGCGAGCCAAGATCGTCCACTGGTTCAAGCTGCAAGACCGCGACCAAAACGTCGCCGCCGGCCGCACCTTGCTTGAACGTGAACTGGCACGCCTGGCCTTGCCGTCTGTGGACTTCGAGAAATTGGCGGAAAAGGCCAACCTGCGCACCGCCGAAGATCTGTTCGCCTCCCTGGGCGCTGGCGACCTGCGTATCGCGCAGGTGGTAAACGCGGCGCAGCAACTGGTTGAACCGGAACGCGGCAACGAACAGCTGGAACTGATACCGCGTCGGCACAGCAGCTTTAAGCCGGGCAAGCGTGGCGATATTCAGATTCAAGGTGTGGGTAACCTGCTGACGCAAATGGCTGGCTGCTGCCAGCCGCTGCCTGGCGATGCCATCGTTGGCTATATCACCCTGGGTCGTGGCGTCAGCATTCACCGCCAAGACTGCGCCTCGGTGCTGCAACTGGGCGGCCGCGAACCCGAACGCATTATTCAAGTGAGTTGGGGCCCGGTGCCGGTGCAGACCTATCCGGTGGACATCATCATCCGCGCCTACGACCGTTCCGGCTTGCTGCGTGACGTGTCGCAAATGCTGCTTAACGAGAAGATCAACGTGCTGGCGGTTAACACCCGTTCCAATAAGGAAGACAACACCGCCGCGATGTCGCTGACCATCGAAATTCCCGGTTTGGAAGCCTTGGGCCGGTTGCTGGGGCGTATTTCCCAGTTGCCGAACATCATCGAAGTGCGCCGCCACCGAACCTCGTAAGCAGGGCCTTGCTGATGCCTTCTGCACCTGATGGCCCGCCTGCGTGACCCGCAATACGGCTGCCCGTGGGACTTGCAGCAGAACTACGCGAGCATCGTGCCGCACACCATCGAAGAAGCCTACGAAGTGGCCGACGCCATCGAGCGTGGCGACTTCGATCACCTGCCCGGCGAGCTGGGCGACCTGTTGTTTCAAGTCGTTTACTACAGCCAACTGGCCCAGGAAGAAGGGCGCTTTGAGTTCGCCACGGTGGTCGATGCCATCACCCGCAAGCTCGTGCGCCGTCATCCCCATGTATTCCCCGATGGTGATCTATACGGCGCACCCGATATGGCGCGCTTGAGCGAAGCCGCGGTGAAGCAGCGCTGGGAAGAAATCAAAACCGAAGAGCGCGCGGAGAAAGCCGCGGCGCCAGAACAGCTGTCGCTGCTGGACGATGTACCCGGCACGTTACCCGCGCTGTCTCGTGCGGCAAAGCTGCAAAAGCGCGCCGCTCAGGTCGGCTTCGACTGGCCTGAAGCCTTGCCGGTTGTGGACAAGGTGCGCGAAGAACTGGACGAAGTGTTGGAGGCGATGAGCGCCAATGACGAAGAGGCCATGGCCGAGGAAATCGGCGATTTGCTCTTTGTGGTGGTTAACCTGGCGCGGCATTTAAAGGCCGACCCAGAAACCGCGCTACGCGCCGCCAACGCCAAGTTCGAACGGCGTTTTCGCTTTATCGAGCAGGTATTGCGCGAGCAGGGCCGTGACATGCAGGCCTGTAGCCTGGAAGAGCTGGACAGCATCTGGGCCCAGGCCAAGCGCGAAGAGCGCGCGGCGCCCAGTTGCGGCTAAGCGCAGCGGTAGGTTTAATCCCCCGGCTTGTGGAAGAATAACGGCGTTTTTTACGATGCCCTTGAGAGAGTCGTCAGATGAGCATGTCATTGCGTGATCAGGGTCAACGAAAAGCAGGCCAAACAGGTCGGCAAGGAAAAGCAGAAACAAAAGCGCCTGGAGCACAAAGGCCAGGTTGAGGTCGATGACACTCAGCAGCGCCTTGCCCTGGAAGCCAAGGCCGAGAAAATCGCCCGCGACCAAGAGCTCAATCGCCAGCAACAGGAAAAAGCGCAGAAGAAAGCCGAAGCTGCGCAGATTAAGCAGCTGATTGAACAGAGCCGCCTGCCCAAGTTGACCACCGAGGATTACTACAACTTTGTGGATGACAAAAAGGTTAAGCGCATCTCCGTCAATGCCCTGATGCGCAACAAACTCAGCAGCGGCTCGCTGGCCATCGTGCAACATGGCGGCGGCTACGAAATTATCCCTCGCGAAGCCGCGCTGAAAATCCAGGAACGCGACCCTCGGCGCGTGGTGCAACTCAACGTGCAGACCGAAGAAGACGACGCTAACGATCCGTACGCGGCGTACAAAATTCCAGATGATTTGATGTGGTAGGTGGCAGTCGCGCCTACGCGTAACCGTAGGAGCCAGCTGGCTGGCGAAGCGTTTCACATCGAGAGCAAACGCTTCGCTAGCACGCTGGCTCCCTCGACGTCGGTTGTTGACTAATACCGCGTCTTCGGCGCGGATTAATTCGCACCGGCTGGCAACGCGCCGGCCGACTCTTGCTCCCCACATCGCCCCTGCCGCATCTGCGCCAACACCCGCTCCGCATTGCCGTCGCAGCCCATGCCTTCTGGTTTGTTTTCGATAGTGGCGATGATCTCCAGCAGCCGCGCTTTGTTCTGCGCTAGCCGCTGTTGCATGGCGTCGATCTCGTCGACTTTGTGCTGCAGAGTGCTGAGTACTTCGTCGTGCTGCCAGCCTTGGGGGTTGTTGCCGGGTAAAAAGCGGCGAATCTCTTCCAGGCTAAAGCCCGCGCGCTGGGCGTTGAGGATAATGGCCAAGGTATGTTCAGCGTGAGCCGGGTAGTGGCGGTAGCCGTTGGCGTGGCGCTGCGCGCTGATCAGGCCGCTGGCTTCGTAGAAGCGAATGCGCGAGGGGGCGAGGTTTGTGCGTTGGGCCAGTTCGCCAATTTTCATAAGTTGCTCCTGCTAATCGCGCTTAGCTAAAAGGGGGGTTGACCTTAAAGCTGACTTTAACCTTAGGCTCGCGTCATCTGCTAACTGCATTTCGCTTCGGAGCTCTAGATGACCGCTTTTTCGCCCCTGCAATTACCTAACGGCACAACCATCGCCAACCGTATCGGCAAAGCGGCGATGGAGGAAAACCTCGCCGATGCCGAGCAGGGGCCTTCCGCTGAATTGCTGCGTTTGTACCAGGCCTGGGCTGAGGGCGGTGTGGGGTTGATTCTGACCGGCAACGTGATGGTTGATCGCCGCGCCATGACCGGCCCTGGTGGCGTGGTGCTGGAAGATGCGCGGCAACTGGATAAGTTTCGCCGGTGGGCGAGCGTTAGCCGCAGCCACGGTGCTCAGGTGTGGATGCAGCTTAACCACCCCGGTCGGCAGATGCAGGCCAGCCTTGGCCAGCAGACCGTGGCGCCGTCAGCGGTGTCGCTGCAATTGGGCGGTATGTCGAAGATGTTTGCCGAGCCCAAACCGATGAGCGAAGCCGATATTGCCGAGCTGATCCAACGCTTCGCCACTGCCGCGCAGTTGGCTGAGCAGGCCGGTTTTACCGGTGTGCAGATTCATGCAGCGCACGGCTATCTGCTTAGCCAATTTCTCTCGCCCCTGACCAACCAGCGCACTGACCGCTGGGGCGGCAGCCTGGAAAACCGCGCGCGCGTATTGCTCGAGGTGATTAAGGCTGTGCGTGCTGTGGTCGCTCCAGCGTTCTGCGTTGCGGTAAAGCTCAACTCGGCGGACTTCCAACGCGGTGGGTTTGATGGCGCGGATGCGCTGCAGGTGGTGGAACTGCTGAATGAACTGCCAGTGGATTTGGTCGAGCTGTCTGGCGGCAGCTATGAGGCGCCGGCCATGCAAGGTGATGCGCGTGATGGCCGGACCTTGGCGCGCGAGGCGTACTTTCTCGAATTCGCCAGCGACATCGCCAAGACCGCGCGCATGCCGCTGATGGTCACCGGCGGCATTCGTCGCTTACCTGTGGTTGAACAAGTTCTGGCCAGCGGCGTGGCCATGGCCGGTATTGCCACCGCCTTGGCTATCGAACCGGCGTTGCCGAAACGCTGGCAGGCCGGCCAGACCGACAGCCCTGAGCTCGCGCCGATCACCTGGAAGAACAAGGTCTTTGCCTCGCTGGCCTATATGGCCGTGGTGAAGTTTCAACTGCGCCAACTGAGTCGCGGCAGCCAGCCCAATCCTGTGGTGTCGCCGTTAAAAGCGCTGGTGCTGGAACAGCTAAAAACCCTCGGCCGGACGCGGCAGTACAAACGGTGGATGGCTGCTAATTAGGTCCTCGCCCGTTTTTATGTAGCCTGCTTCCCAGCATCCAGTTTTAGGCTATTCATCAGCGGTGCTTGACAGGCACGATGCGCGCTTCAAAAATGTACGTAAGTTGCGCATAGTTATGGACGCTACCTTTGTAGAAATGCGGATGTTTTCCCAACATCGCAGAGACTATCTGGACGACCAGGCATTTGCCGATGTTCAGCAAGCGTTGTTGTTGCGCCCAGAGGCGGGCGATGTCATTGCCAACACCGGCGGCTTACGCAAGGCTCGTTTTAGTGACGGGACGCGCGGTAAGGGTAAGCGAGGAGGTCTGCGGATTATTTACTACTGGTGGCAGGCGGGAGGGCAAATTTGGCTCTTCACCCTGTACGACAAGGACGAACTGGAGGACTTGAGCTATGACCAGCGCAAACTGTTAAAGCACCTACTGGAATCGGAAATAAAAGTGAGAAAGTGGCCATGACCAAAAAGCGCGATATTTTTGCAGAGATTGTCGACGGTTTTCGAGACTTGGCGCAGGAGCGCGAAGGCAAGATCACCCTGCGCACCTACACGGTTGAGGCCAAACCGCTGGCGCCGGCCACGGCAGAGGAAATCATCGCCGTGCGCAAAAAACTCAACATGTCCCAGCCGGTTTTTGCTCAACACCTGCACGCCACACCCAGCACGGTAAAGAACTGGGAGCAGAACCGCGCTAAGCCCAATCCGCAAGCCACAGTGCTTATTCGACTACTGAATGCCTATCCAGAAACGGCCAAGCACCTAGCGCAAATTGCCTGATCACTGCGCCGACCACACCGCCAACTCATACCCATCCAGATCAAAAAACTGAAACCGGCGCCCGCCTGGAAAGGCAAAAACCGCTTTGCTAATGGTGGCGCCGGCGGCTTCCACGCGCTGTTGGGTCGCGGCCAGATCGTCGGCATACAAAATCACCAATGGCCCGCCCGGGCGCACCTCTTCGCCGGTGGTAAAGCCGCCGGTTAAGCGGCCGTCGGTGAATTCGCAGTAGGTGGGGCCGTAGTCGGTGAAGGTCCAGCCAAACACCTGGCCATAGAAGGCTTTGCTGCGTTGGATGTTGCTGACGTTGAATTCGATATTGTCGATCTGTCGATCATTGCCTCGGGTGCCCATGGTGCTGTCCTTATTGGTGAGTGTGCTCGCGCGCGACATTGGCCAACGTTAGCGGGGCAATCAGGCGATGAAAAGGCGCAACGGGCAGCATATAAAGAGTCCCCAGCCAGTTATGCGTATGCACCACGGTGGACAGCACCAAGGTGCGAGTGCCGTCGGCGTTGATGGGCAGGCGGTTAAGGGCGAGAAATACGTCGAGGTGTTTGTCTTTATCAGCCATCACCACTTCGTCGGGGCTATTGGCGATCAGGGTGAAAATGCCAACGCGCTCGCCCGGTTGATAACTGCCTTCGTCGCGGTTGAGGTCGATGCGCGTTAGCCGGCCCAAGTCCTTTAAACCCAAGCGGCGGACGATGGCGTTGCGCAGCTGCATCATGTTGTCGATCCACCTTGGCGTGGTGGCCAGCGCCTGCAGCGCGTGGCCCATGGCAGTGCGTTCGGTGTTGCTGACGTCGATGCGGTGGCAGTTGATAAAGGCGGCGCCAGCGGCTTGTTGGCTAAGGCTACAGATGCTCGGTAGCGGGCATTCTTGGACGATGGCAGTCATGGCAGTGCATTCCTTGGCAAAGCCGAAGTGTCGGCTATGCACCTGCTAAGCGCCTGCTCCAGTTTGTCGCAGGCGCGCCTAACCGCTTGGCCTAGGTCAAATCTCGCAGGGCACTTTCCACATCGGCAAAGCGAAACGCATAACCGGCCTGCAACAGCCGCGTTGGCGCGACGTTCTGCCCGTCAACCAACAGCTCCGCCATCTCGCCGGCCAGCCAACGAACGGGAGCGGCCGGCACATGCAGCCAAACGGGGCGGTGCAGCACCTGGCCGACGGTTTTGGCGAACTGCGCCTGGCTTACGGCACCAGGTGCCACAAAGTTGTAGATGCCGCGCATGCTCTCATCGGTCAGCGCGCGGGCGATCAGCTGGAAGACGTCGTCACGGTGAATCCAACTGAGAATTTGCTTGCCGCTGCCCAAACGTCCACCCAAGCCAAAGCGGTGCGGTAACAGCAACGGCTGCAGCGCACCGCCTGGGCCGAAGACCACGCCAAGGCGCATGACTACTTGGCGCACACCCGCCGCGTTGACAGCCTCGGTCGAGGCTTCCCAGCGGGCGCACAGTTCGGCCATAAAACCACGGCCGACACTGCTGTCTTCCGTCAGCACCTCATCCGGGCTGCGCACGCCGTAATAGCCGATGGCGGATGCTTGCAGCCAAACCGCTGGTTTGTGCTGGGCTTTGGCGAGCCAGGCGACCAACGCGGTGGTGACTCCCACGCGGCTGGCGAGCAATAGTTTCTGCCGGGCGGGTGACCATCGTGGGCCGATTACCGGGGCACCGGCCAGGTTGATCACGGCATCAAAGGCATCCAGTTCGGTCAGCGTTTCAAGGCTGCCAATGCAGCGCGCTCGTCCCTTGAATAACGGGCCCGCGCGCTGTGGGTTGCGGGCAAATACGCAGACGCTGTGGCCGGCATCCAGCAATTGGTTGACCAGGGTTACGCCAATAAACCCGGTACCGCCGGTAACCAGCACACGTTGTGCGTTGGTGCCGGCAAAGGGATTCGGTGCTTGCACTTAATTAGTCTCCAACCCGTTGCGCCCAACCCGACGGTCATGGCGATACAGCCAGCCTAGTGGAAGTAACAAGGCGATTACAGCCACGCTGTCGACCCAGACGTGTGACCAGATACCGGCCCGCAGGGAAATACCAATGTCCTGCGGTGCCCAGAGCAAAATTCCGGCGATTAGCCAGGCCCAGGCAACACTGAGTGTGTAGCGCGAGCCGATGTAGATCAGCGCAGCCATATACACCGCATAGCTCTGCACCGTGGCGCCGAACAGGGCGAACCACCAGACCTGCAAGGCGTGCGCGGCGGCGGGAATATCAGCGCCCCAGAATGCCTGTTCGATGTTTTGGTGGTACTCGGCAAACAGCGCGGAGTCGCCCCACCAGGAAAGCAGCGCGCCGCCCAAAAGGTGCGCAGCGGCCGCCGCATAAAGCCAGCGAATCAGCCACGGTCGGAGGCCACCGTTATCGGCGGTTTGCATAGGGGGCACCTGCTTTTGGCAATTGTGGCCGCAATGGTGCACATAGCTCACCCCACAAATGCAAACAGCGATCCCCTTAGGCGGCTGCCCCGCGCACGGTTAACCGGTCTTTAACGCAGGCCCGGAATCGCCGCCGGCAATTGCTCGGACTGCTCCCAGATCTCCAGCATCTTGGCGTATTCGAAGGCGTGTTCAGGAATGGCCTGTACCCAATCCTGAAAGGCCAGGCGGTCTGCCGCGCTGCAGTCTTCATCGTTCAGACGCAGTACCCAGTATGCCGCTGCTTTGATCACCGAATCATTCGGTGCCGGTATAACGCGTTCGCTCATAGCTAATGCCGCGCGGGTTGAGGGCGTTGGCGGCAATCTAACCAGCGGATTGGCAAAATTTCGTCAAATGAACGTCAGTAGCTATAGCGCTGCACGACGTTTTTCACCTTGAGCAACGCCTGCGGCAGCTCATCCAAGGCTAATGACCCCAAGGCCAAGCGCAACGCGTGGGGCACCTGCATCGACGTGCAGAACGGCTCGGCGGTGGATACCGAAATACCTTCCTGTAGCAGCGCCATTACCACTTGATCGGCGCGCACCTCTTCGCCTAATGGCAACCAGATGAAGTAGGACGATGGGTGGCCTACCAGCACCAGGCCGTCGAGTACTTGGCGGGCAATGGCTTGGCGCTGAGCGGCATCGCGGCGCTTTTCGGCTTCCAGTTGCGCGACGGTGCCGTCTTCGAGCCAGCGGCAGGCGATGGCGGTCATCACGCTGGGGGTGTTCCAGGTTGTCGCTCTGATGCTCCGTTCCAGCGCCGGCACCCAGGCGTCAGGGGCGGCGACAAAACCCACCCGCAGCCCGGTGGCAATGCTTTTGGAAAAGCCGGAGATATACACCGTGCGTTCAGGCGCCAGGGTGGCAATGGGCAGCGGCGGGTTGTCGGCGAGAAAGGCGTAGGCAGCATCTTCGATAATCAGCAGGTCGTGCGCGCGGGCAATCGCCACCAACTGCTCGCGGGTAGCTAAATCCAGCACCCAGCCAAGCGGGTTATGCAGGGTTGGCATGCAGTACAGCGCGCGCACACGGCGGGTTTTGCACAGGTGCTGCAGAGCGTCGAGGTCAGGACCGTTGCCGGCTGCGGGAATCGCGGCCAGTTCCAGGCGATAGGTGTCGGCCAACACTTTAAAACCGGAGTAGGTGAGCGCGTCCACGGCAATCACATCGCCTGGGCGCAGCAAGGCCATCACCGTGATCGCCAACCCATGTTGGGCGCCGCTCACCAACAACACATTTTCCGCGCGGGTGCTCACGCCACGTTCGCCTAGGTGGGCGGCCACCGCTTGCTGTTCATGCTGGCGGCCGGCGTGGGGTTGGTAGCGCAGCAGGGCTTCCATATCGCCGGCCATGGCCAGTTCGCGTAAGGCTTTGCGCAGCAGGTTGGCTTGGCCGGGGAGAGTGGGGTAGTTGAAGTTAAGGTCGAGCATGTCCGGGCTGGCAGGGCGCTGGTCAATGCCCAGGCCTGGCGGCAGCGCCGTTTCCCGAACAAAGGTACCGCGCCCGGTTTCGCCACTCACCAGGCCCATTCGTTCCAGCTCAGCATAAATTCGGCTGGCGGTTGCCAAGGCAATGCCGTGCTCCACCGCCAATTGGCGATGGGTAGGCAGGCGTGTACCGGGGGTTAGCTGGCCGCTGCTGATGTCGGCGGCCAGACGGTCTACCACGAGTTTGTAGCGGGCGCGGGGCATGGCTGAATGTATCCATGACAATATTTTGATTGTGCTGAATATGGGTGAATAACATGTCCCGTCGCAACCCTCACCCACACGGAAGCAGCGCCATGCATATCGCCATTCTCACCTTTGACGGCTTTAACGAACTCGACAGCCTGGTGCCGTTCGGGATTTTGCAGCGGGTGAAAATCCCTGGCTGGACGGTGTCCATCGCCAGCCCGACAACGCATGTTCGCTCCATGAACGGGCTGGTGCTGGAGGCGCAGATATCCTTGTCTGAGGCCTGTGGCGCCGATGCCGTGTTTGTCGGCAGCGGCATGGCTACCCGCGAGGTGGTGCAAAACCCTGAGCTGATGGCGCAGCTGCAATTGGACCCGGCACGGCAACTGATCGGTGCGCAATGCTCCGGCACGCTGATTCTGGCCAAGCTGGGTTTACTCGAAGGCGGCGTGGCCTGTACCGACCTGACCACCAAGCCGTGGGTGGTAGAAGCGGGTGTCGAGGTGCTGAACCAACCGTTCTTTGCCAATGGCAACGTGGCCACTGCCGGCGGCTGCCTGGCTTCGCAGTACCTGGCGGCGTGGATGATTGCGCGGCTGGTTGGCCTGGAAGAGGCGAAAAGCGCGGTGCATTACGTGGCGCCGGTGGGGGAGAAGGATGAATACGTTATGCGGGCCTTGAACAATATTTCACCCTACCTCTGATTCGCGCTGCCGAAACAACAGGATTGCAAAGTGTACTTAATTAGGTGCAATTCAGCTTAAAGCCAAGCACAAGGAGTGCTGCAGTGGGCATTGATGGAGTGAAGCTGACGGTCCGTTTTTACCGGACAGCGACGGGCAGCGAGCCTGTACTTGACTGGTTGCGTGAGCAGAGCCTGGAGATACGCAAATCGGTTGGCCACTGGGTATGCCGCTGGTGCGCAAAATGGCCGCTGATCTTTGGGAGATTCGCAGCCGATTTCCTGCGTGAATTGCCCGAGTACTGTTTACCGTGGTGCGGACTGAGATGGTTCTGCTCCACGGCTTTATTAAAAAATCCGAGGCTACCCCCGTATCCGATCTGGCCTTGGCCAGAAAACGCCATTCCATCCTTCTAGGTGATAGCTGATGAGCAAACATATAGGCACTGACTTCGACGCGTTCCTGGCCGAAGAACAATTGCTCGAAGAAGTGACTGCCGCAGCCCTTAAACGTGTGGTGGCGTGGCAAATCAGTGCGTTGATGAAGGCACAGCACGTAAGCAAGTCTGCGTTGGCGCAGCGTATGCAAACCAGCAGGACCGTGGTTGGGCGAGTGCTTGATAGTGACGATGCCGGCCTGACGCTCGCCACCCTAGCCAATGCCGCAAGAGCCTTGGGGCAGCGGGTAGAGATACGTTTTGTGCCAGAGGGTGCGGTTGGTTCTTAAGCGTTTAGCGAGGGAACGGCAAACGGCTTAGCCTGCGTTGCTGTTGTCACTGGCGCGGGCAGAGCGAAATTGCAGTACTTCAATTTCAATCTCGATGGCGTGGGCAATCAGCATCACATCGTCATCGGAGAGCGTTGCGCCGCAGGGAATGCAACTGATCACCACCAGGTTTTCGCCGGTTTGCGGGTCATAGACTCTGGCAGTCATGGAGGTCGGCGAGCTCAACACACCTTCAAAGCCGAGCGGCGCGAAGTGGTTTTGCAGCCTTGCACAGGCAGCCGGGAAGATCATTCTGGCCATACTGGGCCCCTAGGAAATGTTGCGCGGCGGCAAGGATAATTCAACGGCGGTAAATGTGACAGGTTACTCATTTTTCCGCTGCGCTGATGGCCTGCTTGTTCAGCGTAGTCGACCTACACAGCCTGCGCGTCGAGGCGTCGTCGGTATTGCATGGGTGCTTCACCCATTTGCTGGCGGAACACCCGGCTAAATGAGCTCAGCGTGGGATAACCAACCGCCGCTGCAATTTCGGCAATGCTAATGGCGCTTTGTTGCAACATTTTTTGCGCGCGCTCCAACCGCAGTTGAGTAAGCCAGGCGGCGGGTGCCATAGCCGCTGCGGTTGAAAACGCGCGAACAAAATTCGCGCGCGACATGCTGGCTATCGCCGCCATCTGCTCAACTGTCCACTCATGGCTTAAATCATTTAGCAGCGCTAAAGCCACCTTGGCCAGGCGCTTGTCTTGCAGCAAGGCCAATATCCCCGGCAGCTCCTGTTGTTGTGCGCAGAAATGGCGCAACACCAAGGTGAAAAGAATCACCGAAAGACCATCGACCACCGACTGATTCGCCAACTGTTCACCTTCGGCTTCCAGGCGCATTAGGGTGATCACGGCGTCGAGTCGCTCGCGGCTTGCCGCTGCGCCGGCATTGATCACCATTACCTCCGGCAGCGCCGCCAGCAGGGTGGCGTTGGGCGTGTACTGGATGCGCCCGCACAACATGGTCAGCCCGCCCGCGCCGCCGCTTCGTAACTGGGTAATGCGCCCAGCCTGTTCAACTCTGCGCAACGCGCTGCGCGGCTGCCGGCCCGATGCTCCGGCGGCGAGAACGTGCACAAGGCTGCGCGGCAATAGCACGATGTCACCGGTGCGCAGTTGTTGCGGCGGCAGGCCTGGCAGCTCCAGGCGGCATTCGCCTTGCAGAATCAGGTGGTAGCTCGCCAGCCCAGCGGGCAGCAGTGGGTGGTCCAGGCTCCAGTCGCCCTGGAGTTGGCAGTGCAGGTCAAGAACCCCGCGCAGGTTGGCCAGGGCAATCAGGTGGTCAAAGGCATGCATTCGAGACGTTTCGACAAGTGAATGAGCGGTGGGGAAAAACACTCAGTAGCTGAGCACGCCAGACTGTTTCCGTCGGCCACTACCTGGCCTTTGGCAACATAGGAGAATCGATCATGCTCTTCAATTGGTCCGAATACGTGCCTGCGGTAAAGAAAGCGTTTGGCAAATTGGCCAAGACGCACCCAAAAATGTTTCAAGCGTACGGCGCCCTCAGTGACGCAGCAGCCGAGGGCGATGCGCTGGATGTAAAAACCCGCGAGCTGATTTCTATCGCGGTGGCCATCACCACGCGCTGTGATGGCTGTATTGGTGTGCATGTGCAAGCCGCGCGCAAGGCCGGTGCTACCGAAGCGGAGCTGGCGCAGACCCTGGCCACGGCTATCTCGCTGAATGCCGGCGCCGCCTACATCTACTCACTCAAGGCATTGGAGGCGTTCGAGCAGCTGCCGGCCTGATCGGGCCGGCACACATTGCGCATTAGAAGGGGCTGCTATATTCCATAGCAACGTGCATAACAACCGCGGGCGCAGCGCTGCCTTGTTGCCCCTTCCAGTTGCCGCGCATAGGCAGGCCCCGCTTGCGCAGGCGACTTTTATCGGAGCTTTTCCAGCATGTTTTTCCCGTACACAGGTCGATGCTGATGGCTGGGAAACGCCTTCAGCAGTTCTGGAATTCGGCCGACCTGGCCCTGATTCATCATCGCCGCGAGCGCCGTGTGCGTGTCTTAGCCAGCTTTGTGATGTGGGTGCTGGGGGGCATTTGGGCGGTGTACTTTTCCCTACAAGGGAACTGGCTGGTGGTTGCCATTGACCTGGTGTTGATGGGCACGGGTGTCGCGGTGTTTGTGCTCAGTTGGCTGCACCACGACCGCAGCGCGAGATTGCTGCTGTTTGGTGTGTTACTGCTGGTTATCGGCGGTATTTCTGCTGTGCTGGACGTGCCCAACGCCAGCATCCCGCGTTCTACCCATTTGTACCTGTTGCCGCTGGGCGTGGCGGCGATGATGGCGTTCCGTGATGAGCCCAGGTGGTTACGTTACAGCGTGATCGCGGTGTGCCTGCTGAGCTTTGTCGGTCTGGCCGGCAGCTACTGGACGCCGTTCCCAGGCTTTAGCTTGCCGGATGAAACCCGCAGGCCTGGCACCTGGGTTAATGCGCTGGCCGCTATCTTTTGCCTGTTCGCCATGTTGCATGTGCTGCAAACCGATGCGGTGCAACGTTCAGCCTGGGAAGAGGAACTACTTGAAGCCTTGTCTGCCGGGCAGTTTCAGGTGCATTACCAACCACAGTTGGACAGCCACGGCCGGGTGATTGGCGCCGAAGCGTTGCTACGCTGGTATCACCCCAAACGCGGCATGATTCCCCCGGGCAAATTTATTCCTCATGCCGAGGAAACCGGCCTGATCATTCCCATCGGCAAGTGGGTGCTGGACACCGCCTGTGCCCAACTGCGGCTGTGGATGGACGATCCGGTGCTCAGCGATTTGTGCTTGGCGGTGAACATCAGCCAGAAACAATTCAACCAAGGCAGCTTTGAACACGATGTGCTGGCGATGATTAAGCGTCACCAGATCGACCCCAGCCGCTTGCAGCTGGAAATCACCGAAACCATGGTGGTCAAGGATATGGAGGAGCTGTCACGCAAGATGGCCAGTCTGGTCAGTTTGGGCGTCACCTTCGCGCTGGATGACTTCGGCACCGGCTACTCATCCCTCAGCCACCTCAAACGCTTGCCGCTGAACAAGCTGAAGATCGACCAATCCTTTGTGTTCGATGTGCTCACCGACAGCAACAGCGAGGCCATTGTGCGCACGGTAATTGGCCTGGGCAGCAACATGGGCCTGACGGTGATTGCCGAAGGGGTGGAAACCGCCGCCCAGCATCAGTTTCTGCTCGACAACGGTTGCCAACAATTCCAAGGCTACCTATTTAGCAAGTCGCTACCCCAGGCGGCATTCGCCGAGTACACCTTGGCGCGCAACGCCTGAGCGCCGCCGTTACTTCAGTAACGGAACCGTTGCTGCACGTTGGTAAGGGCCGTATTCCACTGGCACCCAAGCAAAGCCTTTGCCCTCGACGTGAATATGGCCGATGGCGGGGAAGGGCAGGTGCGCCGCTGCCACCCAAATATTGTCGTGGGCGACCTGAGTAAACAGCTTTTGCCGCGCAGCAATGGCTTTGCTGCTGTCGTTATCGAAGTCGATGCTTACTTCGGGATGAGCAAATTGCACGGCGAAGCTGTGGATGATGTCACCCATAAACAAAATGCTCTGGCCGTTCGAGCTGAACTGGTAACCGGTGCTGCCCGGCGTATGCCCAGCCAGGCTGACGGTGCTGACGCCGGGCAACGGCGCCTGCCCCACGGCGAAGGTTTTCAGGCGACCGCTGGCCACATAGGGCGCGGTGGAATGTTGCGCAATCTGGAAATAGCCCTGGGCTTCCTTGTGGGCCTTTGCCAGGTTTTCCTTGCTCAGCCAGAAGTCGGCTTCGGCCTGTGCGGCGTATACCACGGCATTGGCAAACACGGCCGCGCCCTTGTCGTCCACCAGGCCGCAAACATGGTCCAGGTGCATGTGGGTCAGTAATACGGTGTCGACTTGTTCTGGGCTGTATCCGGCGGCACGAATTGCATCTGGTAGGCCACCAGCGGTAGGGCCGATGCATTTGCCGGCACCGCTGTCGACCAGCACCAGGTTTTTACCGGTATTAATCAGGAAGGCATTGAAGGCTGTTTGCACACCCGCCGAGGTGATGTTCTTGCGCGCTAGCAGGGCGCGAATTTCTTTTTGCGAAAGGCCTTTGAGCAGCGTTGGCCCCAGGTCGTTGTAACCATCAAACAGCGCCGTTACTTCATAGTCACCCACGGCCAAGCGCTGATAACCCGGTACTTGGGTTTTCACTTGGGCCGGCACGTCTGCCTGGGCCGCGAGGGGTGCCATGCCGACACTGAGTGTCAGCATGGAGCCAAGGAATAGGGCGTGAAAAGAAGGCATGTGCATGGACGCTCTCTGCTCGGTAATAGGGGGTAAGGCGGATAGTGGCGCTCCCGCGCAGGAGGTGATTGCATGCCTGTGCTCACTGCCTTGCGCAAGCGGCGGGGAACTCAAGCAACCATCGCCGCAGCCGATAGCGTGTTGTGCCGGCCATTCGGCGCGCGGTCCCTATTCCAAAAAGCCCATATGAAGGCGGTTGTTCATGAGCTCACTGCACACCATCAAAGCCCGCTACACGCTGACCTTTGTAATTTTTATTCTGTTGTTGGTGGTCAGTACGGCGGTGGGCATCCGCCAGTTCGTGACGCCTATGTTGGTGGATGCTGGTAAGCAGATCACCCAGGCCGAGGTGGGTGAAATCGGCTCGCGTATCAAGCGTGAACTGGCTCAGGTGCAGGCGCAGTCGCGCAGCATCACGCAAACCATTCCTTTGCTCGACAGCGACAGCATCGACCGTTTGCTCCCAGGCCTGGTGGACCAATACGGCGATGCCAAGGTATTTGGCGGCGGTATCTGGCCGCTGCCCGATAAGCGCACCCCAGGGCGCGCCAAGCACAGCACGTTCTACCACCGCGACGCCTCGGGCAAGCTGACCCTTAACGAACACTGGAACTCCCCCGAGTCGCTCAACTACTTCGAACAGCCGTGGCATCGCGGTGGCATGCAAGCGCCGCGCGGCCAATGTGTCTGGGCCAACGCCTATAAAGATGACGCCAGCGCCGAGCCGCGCACCAACTGCGCCATGGCCATCGTTAAAGACGGCCAGCCGTATGGCGTGTCGACCATCGACCTGACGTTGGGCTTTTTCAACGAGCTGGTGGCGCAAAAGGAAAAAGAGATCGGCGGCGAAGTGATGGTGGTGGAGGCCGACGGCAAAATCCTCAGTAACCAACCGGAAATCAGCGGCAATATCGTGCTGAAAAATGTCTCCGACCTGGCTGCGCAGTCGCCGTTTATCGCCACCCTGCAAGCTGCGCTGAAAAACAGCAGCCGTGGCAATGATTACGAAAGCACTTACGAAAGCAGCAAGGGTGAAGACTTCACCTTTTTCCTCTCGCCGATCGAAGGCACGCCATGGCTGCTCGCCGCCGCGCTGCCGACCAGCAAACTGACGGCCAAAAGCGACACCGTGCTAACCACCTTAAGCTGGCTGCAAATTCCAATGGTGATTGGCCTGTTGCTGCTGATGTTGTTCGCTGTTGGCCAACTGATGGGCCGCCTGGGCGTGCTTAAAGCCAATATCGATTCGCTGTCGGCAGGCGACGCCGACCTGACCAAACGCCTGGCGCTCAAAGGCAATGACGAGGTTGATGAGGTGGCGGTTTCGGTAAACCGCTTTATCGAATACCTGCAGCACATGATGGTCGACGTCAGCGCCACCAGTACCCAGATTGCCAGCGAAATCGCCCAGCTTAAGCAGCTCTCGCAACAAACCAATCAGGCCCTTACCCGCCACGCTTCGGAAACCGATCAAGCGGTTACCGCCATCACCGAAATGAGCTCCACCGCCGATACCGTGGCGCAAAGTGCCACGCAAACGGCGAGCTTTACCCAGCAGGCCAACCAAAATGCGCAGAGCACCCGCGCGGTGGTGGATGACGCCGCTAACAGCGTGCGTGCGCTGGTTGAAGAGGTGGAAAGTGCCACCGCTAAAGTGCAAACCATGGAAGGCGATGCCCAGCGCATTAATGCCGTTCTGGGGGTGATTGGTGAGATTGCCGGGCAAACCAACTTGCTGGCGTTGAACGCCGCGATTGAGGCTGCGCGCGCCGGTGAGCAAGGCCGTGGTTTTGCCGTAGTAGCGGATGAAGTGCGGGCGTTGGCCGGACGTACCCAGCAGAGCACTTCAGAAATCAACGACATGCTGTTGCGCCTGCAACAGGGCGTTAGCAGTGCGGTTACCGCCATGGAAAAAACCAAGTTGAGCTGCCAGGCCACCGCCGACAAAACCGCGCGGGTTACCGTCGGGCTCGACGAGATGGCCAGCTCGGTGTTGCATATCAACGACCTCAGCACACAGATCGCCACGGCTGCCGAGGAGCAGAGTGCGGTGTCCGAGGAGATCAACCGCAATATGGTGGCAGTGCGTGAGGTGGTGGAACAGTTGGTCGGCAGCGGGGTGAGTGTGGACCGCAGTACGGCTGGGTTGATGAGCTCTAACCAGCGCTTGATTGAGTTGGTGAATCGCTTCCGGGTGAGGTAATTCGTTTAGCCCGGTAGGGCGGGGCGGCTCGCGTTTGGTGAGCCCCGCTACCGGCCATGTTGGGCTTCGTCGCTGGCTCAGCCCAACCTACGCAAAAAAAAGGGTGAGTACGCTTAACGTACTCACCCTTTTTCATTGCCGCGACCGCTTAGAAAATTTCGATCGGGTATTCAACAAAGGCGCGGATTTCGTTGAGGTTCGAGCCTACATCACGGTCAGCACGGTAAATCGAGTTACGCAGTTTCAGCGACAGGTCTTTGAACGTGCCGTCTTGCACGACGTATTTGACCTGATTGAAGAACTCGCGCTCGGTGCCGTCCTGCTCGCCGCCTGCATCGATATTGCTGCCGCGTACATAAGCAGTTTTGTAGCTCAAGCCGGCGATGCCGTACTCGGTGAAGTCCAGCTCGTAGCTAAGCTGCCACGACTGTTCGTCTTTAAGGTTGAAGTCGGAGTAGTAGGAGTTGGCCACGTAGATGGTGCTGCCGCCGTCGCCGTAGTCATAGGCGTAGCCGGTATCACCGCTGCTGCGCTGGTGGGCAATGATAAAGGCGTGCGCGCCAATGCTGTACTTGGCCGCCAGGCTCCACAGGGTGTTGCTGTCGTTGTTGCCGTCACCACCGAAATCCTGGGCGGCGGTGGAGTTGTTGTCGTAGTCGGTGCGGTAAATGTTGAAGTCGAAGTTCAACGCCTGGTTGTCGCTCAGCACCTGGGTGAAGTTGACGTTGCCGTAGTACTTCTTGAAGGTGTCTTCCACGTCGGAGTGGTAGACGGCCACGCTGAGGGCGTCGTTGACGGCGTAGGTACCGCCGATCACATCAATGCTTTTCAGGCGGTTGGTGTCGCGTGCGGCGTCGCCCATCGGGCTGTCGGCGGTGAAGCGACCGGCGTTGAGTTCCAGCCCTTCGATTTCTTTGCTGGTCACCAGGGTGCCGGTGAAGGCTTGTGGCAGCAGACGCGAATCGTCATAGGCCAGAACCGGCAACGACGGGAACTGGTTGCCATAGCGCAGCACGGTATTGGAGAAACGCATCTTGACCACGCCACCGGCCTCGGAGAGATCGTCTACCGGGTGGCCATCGCTGTCGGTGTCGAAGAACGCGCCATAGTTACGACCCCGGCCGCTGTCGAGCTTGATGCCCAGCAGGCCATAGGCGTCAACGCCGAAACCAACGGTGCCCTGGGTGAAACCGGATTCAAACGTACCGATAAAGCCTTGGCCCCAGACCTTGGCATCAGCGGTGTGGTTTTTGTAATCCCGGTTGAAGTAAGCGTTGCGCAGCAACAGCTTCAAGCTGCTGTCTTCAACGAACCCTTTGGCGTCGGATTGCTCGCTGGCGAAAGCGTGCGTGAGGCTCAGCGAAGCCAGCGCGCAGGCCAGCGCGATACGTGTGCGATTGAACATAAGTGCTCCCAGTAACAGATTTTCTTGGTGTTAGGTGATGGCAGGAGACTGCATGGCAAATCGCTAGTCAGCATGGCAGGCACGCCGACCAAAGGACGGGATTATTGGCTATAAGAGTTCCCAGCCTATGCAGTGGCTGGGATAAATACGCGCTGGGGAATGATCGGTAAAACTGCTTGTTTCAATTTTTACTATCGACGGTATTAATGGTTGGTTTTCTGCAAATGCGGGCTACCATCGGCCCCGATGAATCTCCAAGGTGCTGAATTATTGGAATAATTCGGCATCTTGCTCCCTTCATCAACCTTTGGTTTTATTTGCCGCCTCAATTGGGGCGGCTTTTTTATGGGCGCGAAATTATCAGCTTTGGTGATGGATTTCACTGCTGACTAACGGCAGGCGCTGGTTTGCAAGTGAACCCTGCAAACACTGGCTGTGAACGTGGTTTGCAGGGTTCGCAACCCAGGTCGCCCCTAAGCAGAGGCGACAACGCTGGCCATGGGCGCTAAGCGCTGGTTCAGGCGCGCAACCGATGTTCGAAACCCGGTGCCTGGCGCTGAATGCGGGCCGTTTCGATAGCACGGTTAGCCAGGAAAGCGCCCTGTTCGGTATTCAAGCTCAGCGAGCCATTGGCAATCTTCATATCGCGGCGCAATTCGCGAATCAGGCGGCCAACCATTTTTTCGTTAAAAATCATCGCCGGCTCAATCACTTTGGTGAAGGTTTCCTGGGCGTTCTTCAGGGTCAGCAACACCGAAGTGTCCGGACGTGGGCTGAAACTGATTTCGTAGCTTGGGAAGGCATTGAACAGGTGCTTGACTGGGTATTTCATTTTTCACCGCTCCGTCAGGGGTTCTAATCGTTGATGGAGTTAGAGCAGCCGGCGTGCCAACTTTTATTGGCGCGGCACACTCAGTGAAATCGCGGTCTCCAGCAAGGTTGCAATCAACCTGCCATTAGCAAAATGCACGATGGTGTTTTCGCCGCCTTGCAAATCGCATGAGTTTCAAGCGGCGCCGCTTCGCTTGGCTGCTAGGCTTTGTCTGCTCGCACACTGCTGAGTGCGCGGGGCTAAACAGCGTTTATCTGTTCTATACGTAGCTGGGCAGGACGCCCGCTAAGGAAAGCGGCAACCGTGGATTCAAAGATCTTCTACACGCGCGACGGCAACCCTCGTACGGCCTACATCTGTACCCGCCTGGTGCCCAACATGCTGGCGGTGAAATTCGCCGTAATTGCCCAGGAAATTGAAGAGGGCGACACCTTGCCAAGCATGCAAGGCCAGCACTTTCTCGATGCGCTGCTGGAGCGCATGGGCGTGGTGATTGTTGATGTGGTGGCGGTGCGCAAGCCCGCTAAGAAAAAAGACCTCAGCTAAGGCTTGTCGTCGACTTGGTTTTTGCCGCGCATCATCAGCAGCGCCACCACGATGGCCGCCGCTGCGGCCAGCGCGGCCATAACGCCGAGCGATTGCAGGCCAAAATGGCGAATGCCCAGGCCACCCAGAATGGCGCCAAAACCGATGCCGGCGTTTGCGGCCGAGATATTCATGCTCGCCGCCAGTGCTTGCGCCTTGGCCCCTGCTTGCATGACGCGTACCTGGCAGATCGGGAACAGCGCGGTATGGGCGATGCCCCAGGCCGTTAACGCAATGATCAACCAGAAAGTGTGGCCGGCGGCAGGCACTGCGGCGAGCATGCCGGCGGCCAACATCAACAGAAATAACACCATGGCGGCCAACGGATTGCGGTCGACCATGCGCCCACCCAAGTGATTACCGAGCATACCCACCGCGCCGAAGCCCATCAGCCACCAGCCCACTTGTTGGGTGGGAATGCCGGCCAGTCGCTCAAGGGTGTCGGCCAGGTAGGTGTAGGCAATAAACATGGCGGTAAAGGCCAGCGTCGACAGCAGCACATGGGCAAGAAAGCGCGGTTGTTTAAGGATTTGCGTCTGGCTTTCGCCCTGGGCCTGTTTCGGCGCGGCGGGCATGTTGGGCATCACCCATTGGATCAGCACGGCAATCAACAGCGCCGCCACCGCCAGCAGCCAGAAACTGCCGCGCCAGCCGAACGTATCAGCAGCCAGGGTGCCCAGTGGAATGCCAAATACAAAGGCCGCTGAAATGCCCATATACACCTGCGCCACGGCTTTCCCGGCATTGCCCGGCCCGGCCAGTTGCCCGGCGGTTTCGCTGGCGGTGCTCCAGAACACCGGCAAAAACAGCGCCGCGATAAAGCGCGCCAGCGCCAACACCCAAATATTCGGCGCCAGGGCGGCCAGGGCGTTGGAGGCGACAAATACCAACAGCACAAACACAAACAGCTTTTTGCGCGGCAGGTGGGCGAGCTTGGCGGTGAGCAGCGGGCCAAAAATCATCACGGTAAAGGCGAACAGGGTGACCAATTGGCCGGCCAGGGGAATGGAGATATCCAGGTCGCGCGCCAGGGTCGGCAGCAGGCCAAGAATCAGAAACTCAGTGGTCAGGATGATAAAGCCGGCGATGGCCAGAATCAGGATCGACAGGCCGGCGCGTGGGGCGGCTTGTGCAGTAGTGGCCGCGAACGTGGAGGTTTGCATAGCGAAGAGCTCAGTGAGAATCTAGGCCGCTAGCTTATTGGCGAATTACTGTCTTATTTGCGGTACTTTCTCCTGATTGCTGTGAATTGAATTCATTAATTGGGGCGCGCCATGTTTTCTTCTGAGCGATTGAAAGGCATCGATGTATTTGTTTGCGTGGCCGATGCCGGCAGTTTTACGGCGGCGGCTGAGCGCATGAACCTGACCAGTTCAGCGGTCAGCAAGGGCATTGCCCGTTTGGAAAATCGACTTAAAACCCGCTTGTTTCAGCGCACCACTCGGCGCCTGTCACTGACCGAGGCCGGCGCGGATTTTTACCGCACCTGCACTGGCGTGCTCGCCGAACTGGAAGAAGCCGAGCTGTCGCTGCACGCCGAGCACGGAGAGCCATGCGGCAAGGTGCGTATCGACTTGCCGGCCTCCTACGGGCGCTTGCATGTGTTGCCGGTGATTTTGCGCTTTCTCGCCGACCACCCGCTGTTACTGCCGCATATTTCCTTCTCTGATCGTTTTGTCGACCCGGTGGAAGAGGGCATCGATATTGTCGTGCGCATTGGCGGCTCGGATGTGTGGCCGGCAGCGTTGGGCCACCGTTACCTGGGCGCCGAACAACTGATTTTCTGTGCCGCGCCGGACTACTTGGCCAAACATGGCCAGCCGCAGCATGAGGCGGATCTGGAGCAACACCATTGTGTGGTCTACGGGCGTGGTGACGGCGCGGTGAACCCGTGGCTGTTTGCCGGTGAGCACGCAGGCGACCGTGAGCGCCGGGTTATGTCTGGGCGCGTGGCGGTGGGCGATGGCGAAAGTCAGGTGATGGCGGTGGTGGCCGGGCACGGTATTGCGCAGTTGCCGATCTGGCTGGTTCAGCGCGAACTGGAAACCGGCAGCCTGATGCAGGTGTTGCCGCAATTGGCGCTGCAGGGGTTGCCGATGAATCTAGTGTGGCTGAAAAGCCGACAAGGCTTGCCCAAGGTCAGCGCGTTACTGGAAGCGTGACACCATCGGGGCGTAGGTTGGGTTGAGCAGAGCGAAGCCCAACAGGGAGCCCAAAGGGCTCCGCGTGTAGATCTAACCCTGTACATCGCGAGACCGATACGCACCGTCCTGTGGACGGTCTGTTGGGCCGCCCCGTGTTGGGCTTCGCTCTGCTCAACCCAACCTACGCTCACCGCGCGCGGCTCAACCCAACCTACACGTTACGCATCGCGCAGCAGGTCGTTGGCGTTGAGCAGGTCGAAGGCGATTTGCGGGGTGTTTTCCAGGCCGCGGCGAATGGCAGCCGGTATTGCTTGGCGGGTTTTACGGCACAGGCCAGGCAGTTCATGCACCTGAATGCCGATGCCGCGCATGCTGCGCACTTCGTTAAAACCGGGGCCGATTTCCAGGCGGATACCGAGCTGTTCTTCCATGCGCTGGCACATACGCTGAAGGTCGCTCAGGCTGTCGATGCGTTCCAGACGCTCAAGCAACTTACGCTCTTCCAGGCGGGTTAAGCGCACGATGCGCAGGTCGGCATCGACTGCCGTGCGCAGTTCTTCCAAGCCGCAAATGCAGGCGCCCGGTGGGCAGGGTTGGCGGATAGGAAAGGCGCTGTTCATGGGCTCCGATCATAGCCAGGCGGCGCGGGCGTTGCCCATGGCTTTTTTGCGCTTGGCACAAGCGTTACTGCAGACAGAACAAGGCCGCCTTGCGGCGGCCTGGTCCGATTCTGTGCAAACCCTCAAGCACGCACAGAAATAGTCGGCTCCGACAGAGCCGGTAGTTGCCCGGGCGAAGCCGGGGCGGGGGTGTCGCTATAGTCGCCTTGACGGCGGTCCTGCTGTGGGTTCACCTCGCGGGCGACCTCCAGTGGGGTGGGCTGGCTATCGACTTGGCTGTCACTCGCTACCGCTAAATAGATATCGAGTTGCTTCTGCTGGCTGCTGGCGCTGTACACCTCTGAGGCGGCGTCGCGACGATTCGCTTGGCTCGCATCCGCATTTTGCTGGCTCAGGGTGACGCGGTCAGCACCGCGGTCGACGGCAGTATTCACCTCTTCCGGTGTCACGGGAGAGTTTGCCTGTTGCGCCGCTTCCCCTGCTTTTTTGATCACTTGCGTTGACAGGGGCAGGGCGCTGCTGGTGCCTGATATCTGCATAGAACGCTCCTGTGTGGTGGGGTTAGGAGAGTCTAATTCAGGCCCGGCGCGAGCTTAGATTGAATGGCGATTTGTACTGCTGTGCTTGGTGGAAATGGGTTGCTACCCGTTGGGCCCGTTGGGCTTCGCTTCGCTCAACCCAACCTACGGAGCTCATGTAGGTTGGGTTGAGCGAAGCGAAGCGAAGCGAAGCGAAGCCCAACAAAGCAAGCCAGTCGATCGCGCCCGGCGTTAACTTAACGAAGCCATATCAATCACAAACCGATAGCGCACATCTGAGCGCTCCATGCGCTCAAAGGCCTCGTTGATCTGGTCCATGCGGATCATTTCGCAGTCGGGCAGGATGTTTTTCCGCGCGCAGAAGTCGAGCATTTCCTGGGTTTCGGCAATGCCGCCAATCGGCGAACCGGCCAGACGCCGACGGCCGAGCACGAAGGGTAGGGTCAGGGTTTCGTCGATAGGACCAATCTGCCCAACAATGACCAAGGTGCCGTCGATATCCAGCAGTGGCATATACGGCGAGACATCGTGGCGCACTGGCACGGTGTCAATGATCAGGTCGAAGCTGGATGCGGCCGCTTTCATCGCGCCTTTATCGGACGACACCAACAGATTGTCGGCGCCCAATTCCAAGGCATCGGCTTCTTTATCGGCGCTACGGCTTAGCACGGTCACTTGCGCGCCCAGGCCGGCAGCCAATTTCACCGCCATATGCCCCAGGCCGCCGAGGCCGACCACGCCCACACGGCTGCCAGGCCCAACATTCCAGGTTCGCAGCGGCGAGTAGGTGGTGATGCCGGCGCACAGCAGCGGCGCGGCTTTGGCCAAGTCGAGGCCTTCGGGCACGCGCAGCACAAACTCTTCACGCACCACCAGGTGCTTGGAATAACCGCCGTAGGTGGGCTCTTTAGTAATGCGATCGCGGCTGTTATAGGTTTGCGTATTGGCTTGGCGGCACAGCTGCTCTTCGCCTTTACGGCACTGATCGCATTCCTGGCAGGAGTCGACCATGCAGCCCACCGCCACGGCATCGCCGACCTTGTAGCGCTTCACTGCGCTGCCAATGTCGGTCACGCGGCCAACAATTTCGTGCCCTGGCACAATCGGAAAAGTGCTGAAGCCCCAGTCATTGCGCGCCTGGTGCAGGTCGGAGTGGCAGACGCCGCAGTAGAGAATTTCCATCGCCACATCGTTGGGCCGCAGGGCGCGGCGTTCGAATTTGAAGGGGGCCAGCGGTGATTTGGCGGTTTCTGCCGCGTAACCAATGGTGAGCATTGAGAGCACTCCTGATGAGTAAGGGGACGGTGCAAAGACCACAGGGTAGACCAGTTGGTTGCCTTTACTGGGCCAGGCGATTGGCCAGCCGTTGCTGTTCTCAGCGTTCGGCGGTGGCGCGTGCAAGGCGCTTCGCCATACTGGCTAGGGTGAACCTTACTTGTGCTAGTGGGCTCTGATTAGCCATATAAACCTGCATGCGCTTATAAGCTCGACTCATAAGCTGGCAATAAAGCGTGCACAGCGCTGGGAGAAATCGCTGATCATGGGGGCAGTCCGCTCGAGGGAGAGATACATGCGCGTCCGTTCAACCGTTCTGTCTGCTATCGCACTGTCGTTAACCGCGCTCGCCGTAACCCCGGCTTGGGCCGATGACGAAACGCAGCTGGTGCAGGCAATCAACGCCTACCGTGGCCAGGTGCAGCGCTGCGAAGGCCAGGCCTCGCCGGAGTTGCCGCCGTTAGCGGACGACCCGCGTCTGCGGCTGCGCTCGGACAGTTTTGGCGGCTTGCAAACCGCGCTGGCCAAGAACGGTTACCCGATGGTCAATGTGCAGGCCATCAGTTTGGCCGGTGCACGCGATGCAGCAGCGGCAATGCAAGCGGTGCAGGAAAGCTTCTGTCGGGTGATTCTCGACCCGCAGTTTGTTGATATTGGCGTGCGCCGCGAAGGCGATTTGTGGCGCATTACCTTGGCGCGGCCGATGCTGACGGCGCGTATGGGCGATTGGCAGAGCCAAGGTCGGCAGTTGTTGGAAATGATCAACACCGCCCGCAGTCAGGCGCGCCAGTGTGGCACCCAGGCGTATGCCGCGGCAGCACCGTTGAATTGGAATAACACCTTGGCCGGTGCGGCTGAAGCCCATAGTCGGGCGATGGCCAATGGCAATTTCTTTGACCATAAAGACCGCGACGGCCGCACCCCCGGCGACCGTGCCGAGCTGGCCGGGTACGCCGGGCAGGCGATTGGCGAGAACATCGCTGCCGGTAACGACAGCCCGCGCAAAGTGCTCGACGGCTGGTTGGCCAGCCCCGGCCACTGCGCCAATCTGATGAACCCGCAGTACCGCGAGCTTGGGGCCGCCTATGCCCTGGACCCGAAAAGCGATGCGGGCATTTACTGGACCACGATGTTTGGGAGTCAGTAGTTCCGGCGGTTCAGGCGTGTTGCACACCCGCACGTTTGAGCAGTTTTTTGCAGCGTTCGGACAGGTGCACCACGCGCAAATGCTTACCCGCTTTGCTGTAGCGCTCGCGCAAGGTTTTCAGCGCAGCGATGGCGGAGTAGTCGACAAAGCTCAAGTGCTGGCAATCCAAGGTCACCTGCTGCGGGTCGGCGGCAGGGTCAAATCTGTTTAGAAAGGTTGTAGTCGAGGCAAAGAACAAGCTGCCGTGCACGCGGTAAAGTTTGCTGCCGTCGGCTTCCAGGTGAATGTCGGCGTACAGCTCGCGGGCATGCTGCCAGGCGAAGTTCAGCGCGGCGATGATGATGCCCAGTAGCACGGCGGTGGCCAGGTCGGTGAATACGGTGATGATGGTCACGGCCACAATCACCAGCATGTCGTTCACCGGCACTTTGTGCAGTACCCGCAGCGAGGCCCAGGCGAAGGTTTGCTGCGACACCACAAACATCACCCCGACCAGCGCCGCCAGCGGAATGCGCTCGATCAGCGGCGACAGAAACAACACAAACAGCAAAATCATCACCCCAGCCACGACGCCCGACAGCCGCCCCCGGCCGCCGGAGCTTAAGTTGATCACGGTCTGGCCGATCATGGCGCAGCCACCCATGCCGCCAAACGCGCCCGAGACAATATTCGCCGCGCCCAGCGCCACGCATTCGCGGTCGGGGTAGCCACGGCTTTCGGTGACCTCATCGGTGAGGTTAAGGGTCAGCAGGGTTTCCAGCAGGCCGACCATGGCCATCAGTACTGCATAGGGCGCAATGATGCGCAGGGTTTCCAGGGTCCACGGCAGCGCTGGCAATGCGAACGTCGGCAGGCCGCCGGCGATATGGGCCATATCGCCGAGGGTGCGGGTTGGCAGGTTGAGCAGGTACACCGCCAGGCCTACGGCCAGAATCGCCACCAGTGCTGGCGGCACCGCGCGGGTCAGACGCGGCAGCAGGTAGACGATGGCCATGGTCGCTGCTACCAAGCCCAGCATTAGCGCCAGCGGTGTGCCGTTTAACCAGTGCTCACCGAGCTTGAAATGCTCCAACTGCGCTAAGGCGATGATGATCGCCAGACCATTTACAAACCCGAGCATTACCGGGTGCGGCACCATGCGAATCAGCTTGCCTAGGCGCAGCAAGCCGAACAGCACCATGATCAGCCCGCCCAGTAGCACCGTGGCCAGCAAATACTGCACGCCGTGTTGCACCACCAGCGCGACAATCACCACCGCCATCGACCCCGCCGCCCCCGAGACCATGCCCGGCCGGCCGCCAAACAGCGCGGTAAGGGTGCAGATGATAAAAGCGCCGTACAGGCCCATCAGCGGATTGAGGTGGGCAACCAGGGCGAAGGCAATGCACTCCGGCACCAGTGCAAACGACGTAGTAAGGCCAGCGAGGAGATCGGCGCGAAGGCGAGCGGGTTTCATGGCAAGCGACTGCGGGGCGGCAAAGAGGGGGGGCGGATGGTACGGAATCTGGCAGGTGGCGGCCAGTGCCGCTGGCGCCACCTGTACCTTCCGGCAGGCGTTACTGGGGCGACTGCCACATCTCGATCCACAATGCGCCGTCACCGGATGGCGCTTCGCCGACACGCTTTAAACTGCCGTCTTTAGCCACGGCGTAGCTGCCAATGACCGCGCTTTTTTCGCCGCTGACCAGCAGCCATTTGCCGCTGGGGAAGAAGGCGATATTGCGCGGCTGTTTTTCCGCCACAGGGAAGTTGCCGATGGCGGTCAGCGCGCCGCTGGCGGGGTCGACCTTGAACGCCGACACGCTGCTGCTGGTGCGTTCGGTGGTGTAGAGCAGGGTGCCGTCCGGCGACAGGCGAATATCGGCGGCCCAGATGCGTGGAGTCGGGTCGTCTTTAAGATCGTTATTGGCGGCGTTGCGGATCAAACCTTCGGCCAGTTTCAACGAGGCCGGCACGCTTTGCGCCTCGCTCACTTGACGCAAGGCACCGCTGGTAGCGTCGATGGCATAGCCGACTACGCTGCCGCTCAACTCTCCGACCACATACAAAAACTGGCCATTGGGCGAGAACGCTAAGTGGCGCGGGCCCATCTTTGTCGGCGTTGCGGCCGCGCCGGAGCCAATGGGCGTGAGGGCGCCGGTCTGTTTGTTTTGGCTGAACTGCAGCACGCTGTCGGTGCCCAGGTTCGCGGCGTAGACGAACTTGTCGCTGAGGTCGCTGCGAATGGAGTGGGCGATGGGGCCGGTTTTGTACACATCAATCTTGTCGGAAACCCGATGCTCAGCGTCGATGGCCTGCACGCTGAGCAGGCTGGCGCCGTAAGACGCGCCCATCAGGAAATGGCCGCTGCGGTCGGTGGAAATGTACGCCAGACTGTCGGCCAAGGGCGCTTGGCCGAGCTTTTCCAGGTGGCCGCTTTTCGGGTCGATGCGATAACTCACCAGACTAAACGGCGCCACGCGCAGGGCGGCATACAGCACCTTGCCATCCGGGCTAATCGCCATCGGGTTGACCTTGCTACCGGCGGTTGTTTGCTCCACCAGTTTTGGCGCCCCGGTGCTGTCGTCGAGTTGGTATTGCGAGATCAGTCCGTCGTTGGGGCTGGAGATGTATGCATAGGTGGCGGCCTGTGCCGGCAGCGCCAATGCCGCCGCGAGGGCGACGGCCAATAGGTGGGGTGGGGTCATGACAGGGTTTCCGTTGTTGTTGTAATTGTCGTCAGTCATCATATGACTTGGCTGGCATTCCCAGCAACATCCAGCTGCGCCGCGCCGTTTCGTCATGGTTAAGCTCCTCTGAAACTGGCGTTGCAGAGCTTTACGTCATCGGGCGTCGTGATTTTTACCGGGTTAGGACTAAAGTCGATCTGGTCAGCGCCGACATGGTTGTCAGATAACTGCAACCTAATAACGCCAATAACGCCACGGACGAGTGAGACCTTTCATGCTGCTACGTAACCTGAATATTGCCCGCCGCGCGGCGTTTGGCTTTGCGTTAATCGCTTTGGCGGTGGCCTTTCTTGGGGTGTTTTCCCTGAGCCAAATGTCGAGCATCCGCGACCGCGCCACCGCCATTGAGCGTGATTGGGTGCCGAGCATCCGCATCGTCGATGCCATTCGCGAAAATATGCTGCGTATCCGCACCATTTCTCTGCGTATGGCCCTCGACCCGGCCACGCAAAATATCGACACCTACGTGGGCCAATACGAAGCGCGCAACAAAGTGCTGACCCAGAACATCAGCGACTACGAAGCCTTTATTGACTCGCCGGATGAGCAACGGCTTTACGACCAGTTCAAAAAGGATTTCGCCGCCTACCAGCGTGGCATGAGCGACTCGTTCAACCTCGCCCGCAGCGGCGACCGCGAGGCGCTGAACAAGCTGCTGCTGGTCGATATGAAGCCGGTTGTAGACGGCACTGGCGCGCAGCTGGCCGAGTTGGGTGATATCTACGGCAAAGGCATTGAGCGCGAAGGGCAGGCCTCCGGTGCCTCTTACACCGACTCGCGTCTGATCGTGATTGTGGTGATTGTGCTGGCCGCCCTCGGCACCGTGTTGCTGGCTTGGCTACTTACGCAAAGCATTGTGCGGCCGCTGCGTGATGCCGTGCAGGCGGCGCAGTTTGTTGCCGCTGGCGACCTGACCAAACCAATCGCGGTCAGTGGCCGCGACGAAGTTAGCCAGCTACAAGATGCCCTCGGCCGCATGCAGCAAAACCTGCGGGAAACCCTGGCGCAGATATCCGGCTCGTCCACCCAATTGGCCGCGGCTGCCGAAGAACTAAATGCCGTCACTGAAGAGGCCAGCCGCGGTTTGTTGCGCCAGAACGATGAGATTGAGCAGGCCGCCACCGCCGTCAACGAAATGAGTACGGCGGTGGATGAAGTGGCGCGCAATGCGGTGTCCACCTCCGAGGCGTCCAAGGCTTCCAATCAGTCGGCGCAGGTGGGGCAAAATCGGGTCAGCGACACCATCACGGCGATCACCGATTTGTCCGGTGACATGGAAACCACGGCTACCCAGGTTCGTCAGTTGGCCGAGCAGTCTCAGGACATCGGCAAAGTGCTCGATGTTATTCGCGCCATCGCCGAGCAAACCAATTTGCTCGCCCTTAACGCGGCCATCGAAGCGGCGCGAGCAGGGGAGTCTGGACGCGGTTTTGCCGTGGTCGCCGATGAGGTGCGCGCCCTGGCCCACCGCACGCAAAACTCTACCCAGGAAATCGAACAGATGGTCGCCGGTATGCGCACCGGCGCCAGCCAAGCCCTAAACGCAATGCAAAACAGCAGTGCGCGGGCGCAATCGACCCGCACTCTGGCCGAGAGCGCCGGGGTGGCGTTGGAGCAAATCACCGCAGCGATCGGCGAAATGTACGAGCGCAATCTGGTGATCGCCAGCGCGGCCGAAGAACAGGCACAAGTCGCCCGTGAGGTGGACCGCAACCTGGTGAATATTCGCGATCTGTCGGTGCAATCGGCCACTGGTGCCCACCAGACCAGCGCCTCCAGTCACGAATTGTCGCGCCTGGCGGCTGACCTCAATGTGCTGGTGAACCGCTTCAGTCTTTGAATCTCGCCTCACGCACCCCACCCCTGGTTCGCCGCCTGCGCGGCGCTCCAACGATTCGTGGCGACGGTGAAGAATTGGGCCGTGCTGGGCGCCGCTGCGCCCCTGTCGCGAAGCCTTAACAGACTTAGGCTATCAACTCAGCACATAAGCTCTATTAGAACTATTCCACCAGGGGTCTAGTCTTGCTCTGGCGTCGACCCATGTCGAAGCCGTGCAACCTGATGAGGGGACGAAGCGCCTCGCCCGCTGCGCTAATGCGCCAACGATCCCAGGCTTGCCCCCGTACTGTTGAAGGTACTGTTGAACTTACTCATCAGTGTCACAGCCCTACAGAGCTGAACAGCTGAATGAAGCGACCTTAAGGAAGAACAATATGTCGACTGAATCGAAATGCCCGTTCAACCACGCCGCTGGCGGTGGTACCAGCAATCGTGACTGGTGGCCCGAACAGCTGAACCTGAAAATCCTCCATCAACATTCCTCCAAGTCCGACCCCCTAGGTGAAGACTTCGACTACACCAAAGCCTACAAAAGCCTCGACTTTGCCGCCGTCAAACGCGACCTCGAAGCCCTGATGACAGACTCCCAAGACTGGTGGCCTGCCGACTTCGGCCACTACGGCCCGCTCTTTGTACGTATGGCCTGGCACAGTGCTGGCACCTACCGTACTGGCGATGGCCGTGGCGGCGCAGGCTCCGGCCAACAACGTTTTGCGCCGCTGAACAGCTGGCCAGACAACGTCAGCCTGGACAAAGCCCGCCGCCTGATCTGGCCGGTCAAACAGAAATACGGCAACGCCATTTCCTGGGCCGACCTGATCGTGCTCACCGGTAACGTCGCGCTGGAATCCATGGGCTTTAAAACCTTTGGTTTCTCCGGTGGCCGCCCGGATGTGTGGGAGCCCGATGAAGACGTGTACTGGGGTACCGAAACCGTTTGGCTGGGCGGCGACAAGCGCTATGGCAGGGCCAGCAAAGAAATGGAAGAGCCGGGCCAGGGCGACCTGGTAGCTGAGCCGGCCAAACGCCCGGAACAAGAAGGCCGCGATCTGGAACGTAATCTGGAAAACCCATTGGCCGCGGTGCAAATGGGCTTGATCTACGTAAACCCGGAAGGCCCGGAAGGCAACCCGGACCCACGCGCCTCAGCGCTGGATATTCGCGAAACCTTCGGTCGCATGGCCATGGACGACGAAGAAACCGTGGCGCTGATCGCAGGCGGCCACGCCTTTGGTAAAACCCACGGCGCCGGTCCTGCCGACAACGTTGGCCCGGAACCCGAAGCCGCTGGGCTGGAAGAGCAGGGCCTGGGCTGGCGCAATAAATTTGGTTCGGGCAAAGGCGGTGACACCATCACCAGCGGCCTGGAAGTGACCTGGACCTCGACGCCCACCCGCTGGAGCAACGAGTACCTGGAAAACCTCTTTGGCTTCGAATGGGAGCTGACCAAGAGCCCGGCCGGCGCGCACCAATGGCAACCCAAAGGCGGTGCCGGTGCCGGCAAGATTCCCGATGCCCATGACCCGAGCAAACGCCATGCGCCGACCATGCTCACTTCTGATCTGGCGCTGCGCTTCGACCCGATTTACGAAAAAATCTCCCGGCGCTTTCTGCAAAACCCAGGTGAATTGGCCGATGCCTTCGCCCGCGCCTGGTTCAAGCTGACGCACCGCGACATGGGCCCGCTGGCCCGCTATCTGGGCCCGGAAACGCCGAGCGAAGAACTGCTCTGGCAAGATCCGATTCCAGCGGTTAATCACCCGCTGGTGGACGACAGCGATGTCGCCGCGCTCAAGGCCAAGGTGCTGGCTTCGGGCCTGACTGTGGCGCAACTGGTGTCCACCGCTTGGGCTGCGGCGTCGACCTTCCGTGGTTCGGATAAGCGTGGCGGCGCCAACGGTGGCCGTCTGCGCCTGGAACCGCAGAAGTCCTGGGAAGCCAACCAGCCGGCACAACTGGCCCACGTGTTGGCGACCCTGGAGCGCATTCAGGGCGAGTTCAACGGCGGCCAGGTTGGCGGCAAGAAAATTTCCCTGGCCGACCTGATCGTCCTGGCTGGTAATGCCGGTGTTGAGCAAGCGGCGAAAACTGCCGGGCAAACTGTCACCGTGCCGTTCGCCCCAGGCCGTGCCGATGCCTCGCAGGAGCAGACTGACGTTGAGTCATTCGCCTTCCTTGAGCCGATTGCCGATGGCTTCCGTAACTACCAGAAAGGCAAATACACCGTCTCGGCAGAAAAACTGTTGGTCGACAAAGCCCAACTGTTGACCCTCAGCGCGCCCGAAATGACCGTGCTGGTAGGCGGCCTACGGGTGCTTGGCGCCAACGTCGGTGATGCCAAACACGGCGCATTCACCAGCCGCCCAGGTGCGCTGACCAACGACTTCTTTACCCACCTGCTGGACATGGGCGTGGAATGGAAGCCGACCTCAAAAGCGGCAGACACCTTTGAAGCGCGCGACCGTAAAACCGGTCAAGTGAAATGGACCGGCACCCGTGTCGACCTGGTATTTGGCTCCCACGCCCAACTGCGGGCGCTGTCGGAGGTGTACGCCAGCGCCGATGCCCATGCCAAGTTTGTTAAAGACTTTGTCGCCGCCTGGACCAAAGTGATGAACCTGGACCGGTTCGACCTGCACAGCTGATCGGTTCTGCCCTGAACGACAAAACGCCTCCGTCTGGGGGCGTTTTGCTGTCTGCTGTCAGCGGCTTTTTTGACCTCGGGTCATACCGCGCGGCGGCGTTCTTCTCACTGGCTTCTGCGTCAGGGCTGCTGGTATCAGACCAAGGCGTGGCCATAGCCTTTTTGAGCAAGTACATCTTTTCTCAAAAAGCATACTTATTCCATTGAAGGAATATTTGTTGAGGCTATAGTCGACTATGTCTTGGGACGTTGAATACACGGATGAGTTTGGCGAATGGTGGGCTGGGCTTACTGAAAAGCAGCAGGAGTCTTTGGATTCTTCCATCGGTTTGCTGGTCGACCGCGGCCCTTTCTTGGGTTTTTCCCACAGCAGCGGTGTAGGTGGCTCACGCTATAAGCACATGCGTGAACTGAGAACTCAGCACGGCGGAAAACCGTTACGTACGTTGTATGCGTTTGATCCCAGGCGGGCAGTCATTCTGCTGATAGGTGGGGACAAAACCGGTGACAACCGCTGGTACTCGGTGAATATCCCAATAGCCGATCGGCTCTACGAAGAGCATCTACGCAAGCTGCACGAAGAGGGGCTGATAAATGGCCAATAAGTATTCAGAACTGCGGAAAAATATGTCGCCAGAGGCCCGTGCTCGAGCCGAGGCCAAAACCAAGGAGTTGCTGGCTGAAATGCCCTTGCATGAGTTGCGTCAGGCACGTGGCCTCTCTCAACAGGTGTTAGCGCAGGCGTTAAAGGTGCAGCAGCCCGCCATTGCCAAGCTAGAAAGGCGCACCGATATGTATATCTCGACCCTGCGCAACCATATCGAAGCCATGGGCGGGCAACTGGAGGTGATCGCGCGTTTTCCCGAGGGCTCGGTAAAGATCAGTAACTTTGCTGACTTGGATGACGAGGCGCTTGCGCAGGCGTGAGGCTTGGCCATTGCAGAGCAGGTCGCTTCATACAAAGCGCTGGGGTTAATCCCACCCGCATTCAGTCCCTGCGCGCTCTTCGTCGGTCTTGTCATCAGCTAGGCTCGCTGCTTAGTTCATTTCGCTTCGAGCTTCATGTTCATGACCAGCAAATACTCCACCCGCAGAATCAACGGTTTGCCGTTGTCGCAAGCCCGCGCCGAGGCCCGGGCCAAGGTGTTACTCGCCATTAGCCAATCGCAACAATCGCTCGCCCAGGTACTTCAGGTTCCCGTTACGGCCATTTCCAGAATGGAACGCCACACCGACATCTACATCGCCACGTTGCGTAGCCGTATCGAGGCCATGGGCGGGCAGTTGCAGGTGCTTGTGCGCTTTCCTGAGGGCTCGGTAAAACTCAGCAATTTTATCGACCTGGATAACGATGGCCATCCCGACGATGAGCCTTCGCGCTATGTCGGTTGAGCTTTAGCGAGCTGCAAGAAAACGCCCGTAGCCGAGGTCTTGACCCAACTGCGGCACAACCTGCTCATCGTCCACCGCCACACGGCCATTGATCAGCACATGGGACACGCAGCCTGGGTTGCGGCAGACCATGCGGGGAATGTCGAAGCCTTGCATATCTGCCCAGCTTTCCCGTTGCAAATCCTGCTGCAACCCTTTGGGATCGAGCACGACGATGTCGGCGCGGTCGCCTTCGCGGATATGCCCGGCGTCGATGCCCAGCCAGTCAGCCTGCTCGCCGGTGAGGCGGTGAATGGCGTGCTCAATGGACATAATTGCTTGGCCTTCACCGTGGCTGTCCTGCACCAGTTTCAGCAGGCGCAGCGGCAGGTTGTAAAACGCCATATTGCGCAGGTGCGCGCCGGCATCGGAGAAGGTGATCAGGGTGTTGGGGTTGCACACCATCTTGCGCAGTACGTCCTGGCGATGGTTGCCGATTACGGTAAACCAGCGCAGTTGCGTACCGTGGGCTACCACCATATCGAGAAATAGGTCGACCACATGCAGGCCGCGCTCCAAGGCGACTTCGGCGAAGTTACGGCCGACCAGTTGTTGCTCCGGGCAGCCAAGAATCACCGCATCGCCAAAGTCGCGTTGCCATACCCGTGGTGAGAGTTTTTCGGCGTAGAACTTGCGGAAGGTGCGGCGGTAGTTTTCGTCCTTGAGCAGGGCGTTGCGCGCCACGGCATCTTTAAGGTCCAGAGCCATTTCACCGGCACCAAACTCCTCGAACAACACCACGTCGATGCCGTCGGCGTAAATCATGAAAGGCGTGGGCAGGAGCTGCCAGCGAAAGTCGCCGCCGAGCAAGTTGGTAAACCAGGCGGCCAGGCGCGCCATAGGTGCGATGGTGCGGTTGCCTTTAAGGTCGAGCATGGAAATTAACGTGGTTTTTAGCGGCCTGCGTAGCACGCCCATGGCTTGACCGAGGTACTGCAGAATTTGCAATGGATTGGCCGCGTTCGGTGCTCCTTGGTGGATGCGCCCGCGCTGGCGCAGCAGCGTGTTCAAGCGGCGAATCTCGCTCCAGTGCGCATAAGTGCTGGGCAAGCTTTTCGACCATTCGCGGTCGCCGTCGATTTTGTCCCACTTCAGGCTCATGGTGGACAGGCCAAGAAAGCCGGCATCCAGCGCCTGTTCCATGATGTTTTCCATCGCCTGCATTTCTGTTTCGCTTGGCCGCACCTGGCGGTCGGTGGCGCGGTGTAGGCCCATGACCGCCACGCGCAAATCGCTATGACCAAGCAGGCTCACCACATTCGGGCCCAAGGGCTGTTGGCCGATAAAGTCCACCCACTGTTGCGGTGTGTTCCAGGTTTTGTGGGCTTGCAGAAGGGGTAGCACTTTGTCGCGCGGCACGGTTTCTACCCGGGTGAAAATATCCGAGGCATCTTCGGCCGCGGAGCAGACCATGCTCAGCGAGCAACTGCCCACCAGCACCGTGGTCACGCCATGGCGCACCGATTCGCTAAGGCTCGGCGCCACAATCAGCTCGGCATCGTAATGGGTGTGGCTGTCGATAAAGCCCGGTGTCACCCACTTGCCCTGCGCGGCAATCACCCGCTCCGCCAGGCTTTCATCAATGGGCGTGGCACTCACCAGCGCCACCTTGCCGTCCTTTACCGCCACGCTGCGAATAGCGGCCGGCGCGCCGGTGCCGTCGAAATAGCGGCCGCCTTGAATCACGATGTCGTACTTAGCCATGGAGCACCTCATGCATTGTTTTTGTTTTTTGAGTGATGCCAGGGTAGGGCGTTGAATGGGGTGGGCCTTGTCATAACACGACAAAATCGGCATGGTCTTGCACGTTAAGGAGACCTGCGAATGAGCATTCGTTATGAGCTGCGCAGCGCCAGCCTGATTGGCTTTGAACAGGAAGTGGCCAGTTTGGGCGGCGATCTGTCCAGCCTGCTGAGCGATGCCGGGCTGTGCGTGGCGCAACTGCGCGATGCCGATTGTTTGATCGGCAGCCAGCAGGTGATTGCGCTTTTGGCCAGTGGCGCTGAGCGTCTCGGCTGTGCGGACCTGGGCATGCGCGTTGCCAGTCACCAGGGCATTGCCATGCTGGGTGTGCTCGGCACGCTGCTGTGCGCCGAGCCCAACCTGCAAGCCGCCTTTGCCGCCGCCCAGCGCTATATGGCACTGCATAACAAGGCCGAACACTGGCACCTGCAGCAGCATGGTGGGCGGGTGTATCTGCGGCGTATCGAGCACTTCTATGGCGCCGAAAACGCTCAGCAATACCGGGAAATGGCGGTGGCCGCCTGTGCGCGGTTGGCCCGCGAAATCTGTGGCGGTGGCGATATATGGCCGCTGCGCGTGGAGTTCAGCCACAGCCCGCTGGCGCCGGCAAAAACCTACCGTCAGCACTTCGGCTGTGAGGTGTTGTTTAACCAGGAACATGACTGTCTAGTGTTTGCTGCCAGCGTCATGGCGCGTCCGGTCAAGCCGCTGTCTTCCCAGGCTCAGGCGCGTATCGACAGTTACCTGCGCGAGCTCCTGGCCAGCCTGCACGACAGCCTGGAAATGCAGGTTCGCAGCCTGATCACGCAAACCCTCGGCGCCCACCAACACAGCCTGGAGCACATCGCCGCCATGCTCGGCCTGCACCCGCGCACCTTGCAGCGGCGCCTGCTGGCAGAGCAACTGAGCTTTAAGCAGCTGGTTGTGGAAGTGAAAATGCAGCTGGCCAGTTGGCACCTGCATGCCTCAGCCATGGACCTGACGCGGCTGGCCGACGCCTTGGGTTACAACGATTTGGCCGCATTCTCCCGCGCCTTTAAAAACTACCATGGCCTCTCGCCGTCGCGCTGGCGCGAGCAGCACCGAGCCGTAAAAGGCGCTTAGCCGCCTTAGGTTAGTGGTATCGGCGTCCGGTTTTCCGAACACGGTCCAGCAGCTAATTCGGATAACCGGATATTTCGAGCCCACCGAAGTCGCCAATCAAATATAAATTATTCGATAAATCAAATAGATAGCGATTTTTCAAGGGCCTGGCACGAGTCCTGCTCTCCTCTCTAGCGAATGCCCGTTACGCCGACCTTGTCAGGCCCGCAGGCAGTCAACGCACAAAAGGGCCGCTGAACGGGCTCCATAAAAAAAACAAAATTGAGGAAAAGTTTGATGCGCATCGTCCCCCATATCCTGGGCGCAGCCATTGCTGCCGCTCTGCTGAGTACCCCAGTTTTTGCCGCTGAACTCACCGGCACGCTGAAGAAAATCAAAGAGTCCGGGGTGATCACCCTTGGCCACCGTGACGCCTCCATTCCGTTTTCCTATATCGCTGATGCCACCGGCAAACCGATGGGCTACTCCCATGACTTGCAGCTGAAAATCGTTGAAGCGATCAAAAAAGACCTCGACCTGCCCAACCTGCAGGTGAAGTACAACCTGGTGACATCGCAAACCCGTATTCCGCTGGTGCAGAACGGCACCGTCGACGTTGAGTGCGGTTCCACCACCAACAACGTTGAGCGTCAGCAGCAGGTCGATTTCTCCGTAGGTATCTTCGAAATCGGTACCCGCTTGCTGTCAAAAAAAGGCTCGCCGTATCAGGATTTTGAAAACCTCAAAGGCAAGAACGTGGTGACCACCGCCGGCACCACCTCTGAGCGCATTCTCAAGTCGATGAACGCCGATAAGCAGATGGGCATGAACGTGATCTCGGCGAAAGACCACGGCGAGTCGTTCCAGATGCTGGAGTCGGGC
>LNAP01000998.1_pt1 | contig 39227 bp, 34 predicted proteins | sample 602601 | NCBI WGS metagenome assembly LNAP01 (sample SAMN02440304, study PRJNA202911) | soil metagenome | biome: Subtropical and temperate rainforests or woodlands; isolation source: soil samples (1 kg each in a 20% v/v slurry with milli Q water) were... ... | reverse complement strand
CTGCTCATGATCGCCTGAAATGTCTGCTCACGATCAAATGAAACGAGCGCTCACCATCGAGTGAAATAGCTGCTCACGATCGCCGAAATGCGCAGGCAGGGATCAATCCGCTGCTGGTGGTCACCAATAGCCTTCCGTGGTCATTCCTGTTTGCGCCGGTGTTGTTGGGAGCGCTGCTGCTGACCGCCTTTGCCTATGTTTGGCACCGTTGGTTCCGGCGCCGGCCATGGCCGCGGCGCTGGCTGTAAAGCACCCGCGAAGCGGCGGTGCCGTGGGCTACGGCGGCTCGGCGTGCTCGCTTTGGCGCTTCTGCAATGCGAATCGATCGCCGTCGCGGGTCAGCACGACGTTGCGCTGGTGGAAAGCGTCCAGCGTGGAGCGGTGACCGATCGAGACGATGGTGGTTGCCGGCAGCTTCTCGGCCAGGAGACGATACAGCGCCTCCTCCGAGGGTTCATCGAGCGACGCGGTCGCTTCATCGAGGAACAGGTATCGCGGCTTGTGCAACAGCGCGCGGGCGAGCCCGAGGCGCTGTTGTTCGCCGAGCGAAAGCATCCGGTTCCAATGCGCTTCCTCCGCCAGCCGCGATGCGAGCTGCGGCAAGCCCACCGAAACGACGGCGTCCCTGACCTGATCGGCGCTGAACGCGCCTTCCTCCGCGGGGTAGACGATCGCCGCCTGCAGCGGCCCGACTGGAAAATACGGCCGTTGCGGCAGCATCATCAGCGTCGCCTTGGCAGGGATCGCAATCGAGCCGGTTCCGAACGGCCAGATGCCGGCGATGGCGCGAAACAATGTCGATTTGCCCGATCCGGACGGACCGGTGACCAGGGTGCGCTCGTTGCCGTGAATGCTGAACCCGTCGGCCGAAACCAGCGGCGTTCCGTTCGGCAACCGGACGAGGAGCCGCTCCAGATCGATCTTGTCGCCGCCGGTCGAGGACACGACATCGATTGAACCGGTACGAGTCGCCAGGTTGGCCGCGCTTGTAATCGCCATCTCGAATCCGTCGAGACGGGCGACTACGGCCCGCCATTCCGCCAGCGAGCGATAAATCGAAACGAAGAATGACAACGCCTTTTGCACGCTGCCGAACGCGGACGCCGTCTGCGTGATGCCGCCGAGCTGAATCTTGTTCGCAAAATAGGCCGGCGCCACCAGGACATAGGGGAAGATAATCGCGGCTTGCGCATAGCTCGTGGTGAATGCCGTCAGCCGCTTGGTCCGGCTCATGATGCCGTACCAGTTGTCGACGACACGGCCGAAGCGCTGCGAAAGTCGCTGCCGTTCGGCGCCCTCGCCGCGCAATAGCGCGATCTGTTCAGCGTTTTCGCGCACGCGAACGAGGTTGAAACGGAAATCGGCCTCGTAACGCTGCTGCTCGAAATCAAGATTGACCAGCGGTGAGCCGATCCATTGCGTCAGCGCCGTTCCGAAGATCGCGTAAACCAGCGCGCCCCATACGAGATAGCCGGGGATGGAGAACTCACGGCCGAATACATGCAGCGGCGCCTCCGCAGACAGACCCCAGAGGATGACGACAAAGGACGCCAGCGTCACGACCGAGCTTAGCAGGCCGATGCCAATATCCAGCGTGCGGTCGACGAACAGCTTGACGTCGTCGGTGAGGCGCTGGTCCGGATTGTCTGCCGCATCGCCCTGCAACTGCATCCGGTAGTGGTTGGCGTTGTGCAGCCATTGGCCGAGATAGGTGCTGGTCATCCAGCGCCGCCAGCGGATCTGAAGCCACTGGTTGAGATAAAGCTGATAGATGGCAAGCCCGATGGAGCAGAACGCCAGAACGGTAAAGATGCCGAGTTCCCGGACAAAGCTGTCCCAGTTCCGGTCCTGAAGCGCGTTGAAGAAGCGGTTGCTCCACTGGTTCAGCAGGACGTCGATTGCGACCAGCGAGAGCTCGATTGCAATCACTGCCCCCAGCAGCCCGCGACCAGCCCATTTATCCTCGGAGCGGAAATAGGGAACAGCGATCCGCCATACGATCGCGAGCGTCGAGCGGATATTGTTCACAGATGGCCATCTCCGCGAAAAGGGCTCAACGCCCTGAAAGGATGGAACAATTGGGGATATTCAGACTAAAGTTATGGGTTCCGTCACCTGCGGCGGCTTGTCGCGGCCTCCGAGTCGACCTTAGCATGGGCGCAACGGCGAGGGGCGGGGACCTTTGCAGTTCGCGCGCTTGTGAGCGGATTGCTGCCTGAATTGGCAGGCAGGCTTCGCGCGTTGCTCTTTCCCGCAATCGTGCCAGGTCCGCCGATAATGGCGTGGGGAGAAACCGCAATGTGGAATCAAGTCTATAATCCGCTCGGCAACGCAGCGTTGTCGACCATCGCTGCTGCCGTCCCGGTGGTTACGCTCCTGGTGCTGATCGCCAGCGGCAGGGTCAAGGCCCACATCGCGGCTATCATTGCCGTGATCCTGACCAACGTGATCACGATCTTCATCTTCACCATGCCGGCGGGTATGTCGATCCGCGCCTCGGTGCTTGGCATCGTATCCGGCTTCTTCCCGATCGGCTGGATCGTGCTGAACGTCATCTTCCTGTACCGGATCACCGTGGTGACGGGAAAGTTCGAACTGCTGAAACGCGCGGTCGGCGGTGTCACCGAGGACCGGCGCCTGCAACTGTTGCTGATTGCGTTCTCCTTCGGCGCGTTCTTCGAAGGCGCTTCGGGTTTCGGTACGCCGGTGGCGATCACGGGCTCGGTCCTGATCGGTCTCGGATTCTCCCCGCTTGCCGCGTCCGGCCTGTCGCTGATCGCGAACACGGCGCCGGTTGCGTACGGCGCACTGGGCACCCCCATCCAGGGCCTGGCTTCGGTCACCGGCCTGGATCCCTACGTTCTCGGCGCGATGGTCGGACGGCAGTTGCCGCTGTTCTCGCTGATCGTGCCGTTCTGGGTGGTATGGGCGTTCGCCGGCTGGAGAGGCATGAAGGACATCTGGCCGGCCATTCTCGTCACCGGTCTGTCGTTCGCGATCCCTCAATTCGTGATTTCCAACTACATCAATCCCTGGATCGTCGACATCGGCGCGTCGCTGATCTCGATGGGCTGCCTGATCCTGTTCCTGAAGGTCTGGCAGCCGAGGCAGCTTTGGCTGTCGCCGGCGTTGCGCGGCAGGGATGAATCGGCGGCAACGATGACTGCGCCGAAGCCGCTGGACAAGACGCCGCTCACTCAGGGCGAATTGTGGAGCGCGCTGCTGCCCTGGATCATCGTCTGCGTCGTGATGCTGATCTGGGGCAATGGCGCATTCAAGACCTGGGCGAATTCGATCTTCACCTGGAATTACCCTGTGCCCGAACTGCACAACATGATCAACAAGGTGCCGCCGGTGGCGCCGAAGCCGACGCCCGAGGGCGCCGTGTTCGGCTTCACGTATCTTTCGTTCACCGGAACGGGCATGCTGATCGCGGCGATCATCTCCGGCTTCCTGATGGGCTTCTCGCCGCTCCGGATGATCGCGGAATACGGCCGCACCATCAAACTCTGCGCGATCTCGCTGACCACGATTTCGGCGATGCTCGCGATCGGCACGCTGACGCGGCTGTCGGGCGTCGATGCCACGCTCGGCCTCGCGTTTGCGGCGACCGGGGTGCTCTATCCCTTCTTCGGCACCCTGCTCGGCTGGTTGGGCGTGGCGCTGACCGGCTCGGACACGGCTTCCAACGTGCTGTTCGGTAACCTGCAGAAAATCACATCCGAACAACTCGGCCTGTCGCCGATCCTGATGGCCGCCGCCAACTCGTCCGGCGGCGTGATGGGCAAGATGATCGATGCGCAGTCGATCGTCGTCGCCTCCACCGCGACCAACTGGTACGGCCACGAGGGCTCGATCCTTCGCTATGTGTTCCCGCATTCGATCGTGCTGGCGTGCCTCGTCGGGCTTTTCGTGACGCTACAGGCCTATGTCTATCCGTTCACGGCCATGGTCTTGAAGTAAGATACTGGCCGGATGGCCGACATGAAAATCCCCGCGGGCCTGGCTTGCGGGGATTTGTTTTGCTGGTCAATGCGGCCCTCATTCATTAGAACGGCGCGCGTTCCCGCAATCGGGATCGAATAGTTCCGAGAGGTGCCGGATGCTTGCAGCGCGAATCTTTTTGAGCCGGATGGCATTGGCATCGATGGCGACCGTGGCCGCGCTGATGCCGGCCCGCGCCGATGACGGGTTTCCGTTCGGACTGGAGATGACGCTGGACGCCGCGCGGCAGCCCGGATCGAAGCGGATACCGTCGCTGGAGATCGGCGACAACGGCGAGGCCGTCCTCGAACTGTGGTGCAAGGGCGGCAAGGGCCAGTTCTCGGTCGCCGGCAATACCGTGATCTTCGTCGCCGGCGCGATCGAGAATCGCGCCTGTCCGCCGGAGCGGGCGCAAGCCGACGACGAGTTGGTCGCGGCGCTGGGCGAGGCGGCGACATGGACGCGGCAGGGCGATGTGATTTCGTTCGTCGGAGCGAAGACGCTGCGGTTCCGCCTCAATACGAATTAGGGCGTGCTCGCATAATCCAGCGGCCAGGACAACGTCCGCTTTGGCCCGCATTCAGGACTCAGCCGCTAGGGTCCCAGCAAGTCATCAATAACATGCGGATCAGCGTGCGGACCACTCGCAGCCGCTTGGACGAAAAAGCAAGATAAGTTCAAGACTAATCCAAGGTGTTCGCAAGGTCTCCGGGCGATCTCGCGAGCATTGTCTCCTCCTAAGTCGTCAGGCCGGCCCGGCCGACGACCAAGGAGTAGCAAATGAAGATCGTTGTCATTGGAGGCAATGGCCTCATCGGTACGAAGCTGGTTACCAGACTTCGTCAAAAAGCCCATGAGGTCGTGGCTGCGTCGTCCAATTCGGGCGTCAACACAATTACGCGCGAGGGACTTGCCGAAGCTCTTTCGGGCGCGCAGGTCGTCGTCGACGTGGCCAATTCGCCGTCGTTCGAGGACCAAGCGGTCCTCGAGTTCTTCGAGAGATCCAGCCGCAACCTGTTGGCCGCCGAAATCGCCGCCGGGGTAGCGCATCATGTTGCGCTGTCAGTCGTCGGAACCGGGCGCCTGCCCGAGAGCGGATATCTTCGCGCCAAGCTGGCTCAGGAGAACCTCGTCAAGGCTTCTCGGATTTCCTTTACGATTTTGCAATCAACGCAATTCTTCGAGTTCGTCGCTGCAATAATTCAATCGAGCACAGATGGAAACATGATCCGTCTGTCGCCAGCGCTGGTGCAACCGATCGCGGCGGATGACGTTGCGACTGCACTGGCCGATCTCGCAGTCGGCAAGCCTCTGAACCGCACGGTCGAGATCGCCGGGCCCGAGCCGATGCCTCTCGACGTGCTTGCCCGGCAATATCTCGCCGCAAGAGCGGACCGACGTCAGGTGATCGCTGACGTCCACGCCCGGTACTTCGGCGCACAATTGAACGACAAGTCGCTGATCCCAGAAGCTCCCCCGCTTGTGGGAGCAATCCGCTTTCATGACTGGCTCAGCGCCGAATTGGCCCGGAATTAGGTCCGGGCGCGGGTACGCGCCCGTTTGACCGAATTTCCAGTTCGCCTCGCCGAAAGAGGCCAACCATCCTCCTCAACTCCAACCCGAGCACTGTCCATGAGTAAACCGAACTTGCGCGGCACCCTCCAGGAGCCTCAGTCGGTCGCATCCGATACGTCTCAGGGCGCCCCGCCGACTGCCGATGGTCGCCCTCCCGATGTGGAAATGGCACGCGTGCTCAAGACGGCTCCAATTCGTATGGCTTTGGACCCGGCCGGCGGCGCAATCGCCCACTGGAAACATGACCCATTGCACGGCGTCGTCGAGCCCATGACCCACCACGTCATCATGGCCTACAACGGCTCAGTGCAGCGCATGGAGCGGCGGTCAGGGAGATCGGTTGCGATTGGAACGTTTCGTCCCGGGGTTGTGATAATCATTCCGGAAGGATCAAGCTCCCGATGGGATATTCCGAAACCTGTTGATGTCGTCCAGCTCTATCTTCCACACGCAACGCTCGAGCGCGTGGCCGACGAAGCCGACACAGCCACGCCGACCGGTCTCCTGGAGCGAACGGCGCATCCCGATCCCGTTACATCCCGATTACTCTTGAGCGCGGCCGACGTCCTGGAGGGCAATGAGGCCCTGGATGCGCTGTTCAGGCAGCAACTGACAGACCTCCTGGCCACGCGTCTCCTGGCTGCGCATACCGGCTCGCTAACTACGATCCGGCCGGTCAGGGGCGGGCTGGCACCGAAGACGCTGCTTCGCGCGATCGAACGCTTGCGTTCGGACAGTGATGCGGACCTCTCGCTCGCGGCTCTCGCTTCAGATGCCGGCCTGTCGCGGTTTCACTTCTGTCGTGCGTTCAAGGAGAGCACGGGACTTTCGCCGCATGCCTGGCTGCGCCAGCAACGGCTTGAGCAGGCCATGAACATGCTGCGCGATACCGACGCATCTGTCGTGTCGGTTGCAGCGGCGCTTGGCTATGCGTCCCAGACGGCTTTCGCCGCGGCGTTCAGGCGGCTGACCGGCGAGACCCCGAGCGATTGGCGACGACGCACGCGTTAGCAGCAATCTCTCTACAGGTACGTCAATCGCTCTGGGGCGTCCGTACATCTGGTTCGCTAAATCGTCTTCATGACCACGCTAACACCCTGGAGATGAATCAATGACTTGGACTGTCAGCCAGCTTGCGAACACCTCGCGGCGGAAAGTGCTCGCGAGCACACTGACATACGCGATTTCACTAACCGTCCGCTCACCTTCGGCGGCTGGCAAAGACACAAATGTTGCGACGTTCCCTGCTCAAGAGATCGATCCCGCGACCTCCGTCACTACCAACGATGGCGTCCAGATCTTCTACAAGGACTGGGGACCGAAGACCGCCCAGCCGATCGTCTTTCATCATGGCTGGCCGCTGAGCTCCGACGACTGGGAGACCCAGATGCTCTTCTTCGTCGGCAAGGGCTATCGCGTGATCGCCCATGATCGCCGCGGTCACGGCCGCTCGGCTCAGGTGAGTGACGGCCACGATATGGATCACTACGCAGCCGATGCCGCGGCGGTTGTCGAGCATCTCGATCTTCGTAATGTCATTCACGTCGGTCATTCCACCGGCGGCGGCGAGGCCACGCGTTATGTCGCGCGTCACGGCAAGGATCGCGTCGCGAAACTGGTACTGATCAGTGCCGTGCCGCCGCTGATGTTGAAGACGGATGCCAATCCCGGCGGCTTGCCGATTGAGGTGCTCGACGGGCTGCGCAAGCAGCTCGCCGCCAACAGGTCGGAGTTCTATCTCGATTTCGCAAGCGGTCCGTTCTACGGCTACAACCGTCCGGGCACCAAGGCATCGCAGGCCGTCATCGGGAATTGGTGGCGTCAGGGCATGATGGGAAGTGCCAAGGCGCACTACGACGGCATCAAGGCGTTCTCGGAAACGGACTTCACCGGGGACCTGAAGCGCATCACGGTGCCCACGCTCGTCTTGCACGGCGACGACGATCAGATCGTGCCCGTCGCCGATTCCGCGCTCCTGTCGGCGAAGCTGCTGAAGCGCAGCACCCTCAAGATCTACGAGCGCCTTCCGCACGGCATGTGCACGACTCATGCCGACCTCATCAACGCCGATCTGCTCGCGTTCATCGCGGCCTAGCGTTTTCGCCTTTGCATCGGAAACACTCAACCACGGGAGTAAATCACATGCGACTTGTCATCATAGGCGCCGGCTTCGCCGGCATGTACGCCGCCCTTTCTTCTGCCCGCCTGCGCGACATCCATGGCGTTTCGCCCGAGGATTTCGAGATCGCGCTCATTGCGCCGGAGCCGACTCTGGTGGTCCGCCCGCGGCTCTACGAACCGAAGCCGGAAACCCTGACGGCGCCGCTGCTGGATGTCCTCAAGGCCATCGACGTCGTCTACGTGCAGGGCGCCGCCGAGACGGTCGATACCAAGGCCTGCATCGTGCAGGTCACAACCGCCAAGGGCGCGCGAAAAACGCTTTCCTACGATCGGCTGGTCGTGGCCACCGGCAGCCGACTGTTCCGTCCCAATATTCCGGGCCTCGCCGAGCACGGTTTCAGCGTCGACCAGCTCGACGACGCGATCGCCCTCGACAAGCACCTGCACAGCCTGGCCGCCCGGCCGGCGGTGAACGGGCGCGATACGGTCGTCGTTGCGGGCGGCGGATTCACCGGCATCGAGGCGGCGACCGAGATGCCCGCGCGGCTTCGTGCGATCCTCGGCAAGGAGGCCAGGCCGCGCGTCATCATTGTCGACCGCAACACTGCGATCGCCCCTGATATGGGCGAAGGCCCCCGCCCTGTCATCGAGGACGCCCTGCGCAAGCTCGGTGTGGAGACCCGACTGGGCGCCGGCGTGGCGGCGCTCGACGAGTCCGGCATCACGCTTTCCGACGGCGAACGCATCGAAGCCGGGACCGTGATCTGGGCGGCCGGCATTCGCGCCGCCCCGTTGACCGCGCAAATCCCTGCCGAGCGCGACAACTTCGGCCGGCTGCTTGTCGACCGGGAATTGCGCGTGCCTTCAGTGCCTGGCGTCTTTGCCACCGGCGATGCTGCGAGGGCCGCAAGCGACGATGCCGGCAACTACGCGCTGATGTCGTGCCAGCATGCCACGCGGATGGGTGCCTTCGCCGGCAACAATGCGGCGGCCGAACTGCTGGGCATGCCGACCAAGCCGTATCACCAGAAGGCCTACGTCACCTGTCTCGACCTCGGAGAAGCCGGTGCACTCTTCACGCGGGGCTGGGAGCGCAAGGTGGAGATGATCGGCGACGTCGCCAAGAAGACCAAGCAGGAGATCAACACCGTGTGGATTTACCCGCCGCGGGCCGAGCGTGCCGCTGCTCTGGCGTCGGCCGATCCGGAGCGTGTCACCGATCTCTGAACATCTCACCAGCATCGACCGCGCTTCCCACGCGGGAAGCGCGGCCCGCCCAAGACCGAACCCCAAGATCGAACACGGGAGTTTCCAAAGATAAACCAGATGATCCCTAACACTCAACAGGAGACGAAAATGAATCAGATAATCCGCAACACTCGGGAGACGAACATGCGCCTGGACGACATTTCACACTCCGTCAGATCGGGCCCCGAAGAATTGGTTCCATCGCGCTACGCGGTGCAAGTCGGCGAGATTGAGGTGCTGGTGGTCAGCGACGGCGTGCTACCGCTCCCAACCGCAATGTTAGGACACAACGCCGAACCGGCCGCCCGAGCGGCTTGGATGCATGACATGTTCCTGCCGCCGGACGCTTTCGACTGGGCGCTGAATGTGGTCGTGGTGCGTAGCGGCGGCAAGACCATACTCATCGACGCTGGACTGGGAGCCGACCCGGATTTGCACTTGCCGCGGGCCGGGCAGTTGATCAAGCGGCTGGAGGCCGCCGGCATCGATCTTGCGTCAGTGACAGACGTGGTGTTGACCCACATGCACATGGACCACGTTGGCGGGCTGATCGTAGACGGGGTGAAGGACCGGCTGCGTTCGGACCTGCGGATTCACGTGGCGGCCGCCGAGGTCAAATTCTGGGAGTCACCCGATTTCTCCCACACCTCCATGCCGACCGGGTTCCCGGACGCGCTTCGTTCGGCTGCCAAGCAGTTCATGAAGCAATACGGCAACCATCTGCAGTTGTTCGAGGAGGAGTACGAGGTGGCGCCGGGGGTGGTCGTCCATCGCACCGGCGGCCACACCCCCGGGCACAGCGTGGTCCGCCTGGCATCCGGCGGCGACGCGCTGACGTTCGCCGGCGACGCCGTGTTCACGGTTGGATTCGATCAACCCGACTGGCACAACGGTTTCGAGCACGACCCCGAGGAGGCGGCGCGCGTTCGGGTCCGTCTTTTGCGGAAACTGGCTGAGACCGGCGAGATGCTGGTGGCCACACACCTGCCGTTCCCGTCCGTCGGCCATGTGGCGGTCGACGGCGACGCCTTTCGTTGGGTGCCCGTCTTTTGGGACTACTAACGGCTTGTTGGGTTAGAGCCGAACCAGGGCGCGTACTCATAGCGTTATGAGTCCACGCCCTGGTTCAACCATTTGAAATGCGAGTGACGTGGTGCAAACCGGCGAGTCAGGCCGTGCAAAGGCGCGCTTGCGCCGAATTTATCAACGGGCTCGCATTCGAGCGACCGGCGGCCTTGCTCACCCGACGGCTCTTTTCACTTCTCGCGCAAAATCATGTCGGCGCAGGCGCCGCCGGATTGTATCACGCCGGTATAGCCGCCGAAGCCGGCATAGGCTGATGCCAGATAAAGGCCCGGCACTGCCGTGCGCGGCGAGCGGACTTCGGTATCGCCGCGCGGCGGTGTCGGTGCGAATCCGTAGACCGCGCCTTCGGGTGCATTGAGATATTGCCGGACCGAGAGCGCGCTGTTGAAGGACGAGGCGACCACGCCATCCGCAAGGCCCGGATAGGATTGGTCGAGATAGCGAACGATCGCGTCCTGCCATCGGCTGCGTTTGTCACGATACGCGTCGAGGTCCGAACCGTCCCAGTTCGATAGCAGATCAGGTCCGAAGATCGACAGCACATGGGGCGGAGCGGGGACGCCGGAATCGATTGCGGCATAATCGACGATCGACAGCGGCGGCATTCGTTCGTCCGGTTCATCCGCCATCAGCGCGGCGCCTTGCGCATAGTCGGACAGCCGCGTCATTTCGCGCGGCAGGAATTGCGTGGAATAGGCGGCAATGCCGAATTCGCGCGGCGGCTTTGACAGGCCGAGCGTCAGCGCGAACAGCGAAATCGACGGCGTCCGGCCGGCGTAGCCCTCCATCAGTTTTTCGGCGGCCACCTGCGGCATCAGCGGCGCGAGCGCGGCGGGCGCGGCGTTGCCGACGATGCTCGCGCATGCGACGATCTGCGCATCGCTGCCGTCCTTGGCGGTATGCGTGACGCTGGTCGGCCGGCCGCGATTGTCCAAGGCGATGCCGCTGACGACGCGGCGGATCATCACTTCTCCGCCGGCCACCCGGATGGCGCGGGCCAGCGCGCTCGAGAGCCGCTGCGATCCGCCTTGCACGAACCGCCCGCCGCTCAGGAGGTAGCTGCCCTGCGCCATCGCAAAGAAAATCCACCACAGCGTCGCGGGGTCGTCGTGAAAGTAAGACAGGTTGGCCGCCAGCGCGCACTTGACCGCTTCGTTGTCGCCGAAAACCCGATCGAGTTTTTGCGACAGCGACAGCGTCCAGTCACCGGCCGCAGGAAGCTGTTTCAGCAGCGCGTCCAGGCTTTCGCCGGCATTTTTGAAGGCGCCGTTGTCCCGCGCGAGTGTGCCCATGGCGGATGCAACGCGCTCCATCTCGCCGAGCAATTGATCGATTCCGGCACGCGCATCGGGGAAGCGTTCGGTCAGCGCGCGCCGCGCCGCATCGAAATTGTCCGGCAGCATAAACGGCCGATCGAGCGGGCCGCCGCGCGCCTCGTAAAGCGCACCGGCCGGAATCCACTTCACGGCGTCGAGCACGCCCGCGCGCGTCAGCACGCCGTGTTTGGGGTCGCGGGGATCTTGCGGATCGCTGGTTTCCTGCAACGATCCTTCGATGAACAGGTCGCCGGACTTGTAGCTCGATGCGGCGCCGCCGACCGAGTTGCTGCGCTCGATGACGAGAATCTTGCGTCCCGCACGCGCGAGGATTGCGGCCGCGGTCAAGCCTCCGAGGCCGGCGCCGATCACCACTGCATCATAGCGCGCCATCGAAGGTGAACCCTGAAAGCCCTTGGTCCGGATGTGGATTGTTCATTGCCGCTCGGGCAGGCGATGTCAAATGCACGAATGCATGGAGAGCGTGCGTTCCGAAGTAGCCGCCCGAGGATCGGCGAAACCCGGATTACTTCCAGGCCGACTTGTCCGCATCCCAGCGCTGGGCCTTGAACTCCTTTGCCAGCGCTTCGACCGAGCCATTGTCGTCCTTCTGGCCGCCTTCCTCGTCGCCGCTGGTTTCCGCCGCCAGATGGAGTTTTGGCCCCGCGCCTTCGTCTGTCGTCGAAATCGCGGGACTGCTGATCCACAGCATCAGGCGGTCGGACGCGCCGGGCCGGTCCGGCGATACCAGGGCGGTCACCTCGATCGTTTCAGTGAGGCCGAGCGCGGGATATATCCGGCTTGGGCGCTTGAGCGTCAGTTTCAGCTTGCCGGTATCGGTGTCCCAGGTCGCCGCTGACGGTTTCGCGGCAAGGGTTTTTGCCAGCACGCCGGAGATCGCGGCTGCGAGCTTGTCCCTGTTGAGCTTGTCGCCGTCACGCCATTCGGCGGCGGCGAAGCGGATCGAGCGGTCCATCTCGACGATGCCGCTGGTCCAGCCGGCGGCGACCACGCCGGGCGATGATTTGGACTTCGCGATCAATGCTGCGGCGCGCTCCGGATCGACCGTGAGGTTGATGGTCTGCTCGCCGGCGCGGAGCGCGTCGCAGGAGACAGTGAGGCTGTTCAAGGAAATCTCGACGTCTTGCCCCTTCAGGCCCTTAAGGAAATCCAGCGCCGCATCCAGCTTGACCCTGATGCCGATCGATTCCGGAGAAACTTCGGTAAAATCCTTCGGTGCCGTGGCGATGCTGTCATCGGTGGTCTGGTTGTCCTGGAATTCGCTTTCGCTCAGATCTGAATTGTCGGTCGAGGTTACTTCCGTCACGGTCTGGCCGACGCTGATCTGGCCCTTGAACTCGAAGGTGTCGCCGGTCGGCCTGCGCGTCAGTTTCACGCTGACAGGCAGTCTGTCGCCGAGGCTTTGCGTGGTGCCGGTCAGGGTTTGGCCGTTGACCGCGAGGTTGGCGACAAAGCGGTCCTTGCGATCGGAACCTTTCTCGGCAGGATAGCAGACGTCCAGCACCGCCGAGGTGACGTTCTTGCCGGTGCGGGTTTCCTTGAGGATCACGTCGGCATTGCCGTCCATCAGGCCGTCGATGGAGGTGAAATACCGGATCTCGTTGGCGTTCGCGGGCTTGGTCGAGAGCTTCATCTGGGCGAAGGCTGGATCGAACGAGGCGGCCACCAGAACGATCAGGCTGAACAGAAGCGCGCGCATGCGGGATCCTCGAAAATAGAACCGGTGCCGTAAGGTTCTTTCGGTCCACGTCGAATCGGAACCTTAAGCTTCACTAGCAAACCTGCGCATATTTCACCAAAAGAAAGGCCGCCCGGAGGCGGCCTTTCGATCGGTATGTCTGCAACAGGGCCGGTATCAGAAGCCCATGCCGCCCATTCCACCCATGCCGCCGCCACCGCCGGGCATCGGCGGCGCCGGCTCCTTCGGCAGTTCGGCGACCATGGCTTCCGTCGTGACCAGAAGGCCGGCGACGGAGGAAGCGTCCTGCAATGCGGTGCGCACCACCTTGGCCGGATCGATGATGCCCTTGGCGACCATGTCGACATACTCTTCGGTCTGCGCATCGAAGCCGAACGTCTCGGACTTGTCTTCGAGGATCTTGCCGACGACGATCGAGCCCTCGACACCGGCATTTTCCGCGATCTGGCGGATCGGTGCTTCCAGCGCCTTCAGCACGATATTGATACCGGCCTGAATGTCGGAATTGGCGTTGTGGATGCGGCCGACCGCCTTCTTGGCGCGCAGCAGCGCGACGCCGCCGCCCGGCACGATGCCTTCCTGCACGGCGGCGCGGGTGGCATTGAGGGCGTCCTCGACGCGGTCCTTCTTCTCCTTCACCTCGACCTCGGTTGCACCGCCGACGCGGATGACCGCGACGCCGCCGGCGAGCTTGGCCAGACGCTCCTGCAGCTTCTCGCGGTCATAGTCCGAAGTGGTTTCCTCGATCTGCGCCTTGATCTGGCCGACGCGGGCTTCGATGTCCTTCTTCTTGCCGGCGCCCTTGACGATCGTGGTGTTCTCCTTGTCGATCACGACCTTGCCGGCGCGGCCGAGCATGTTGATGGTCACGCTTTCGAGCTTCATGCCGAGTTCGTCGGAGATAAGCTGGCCGCCGGTCAGGATCGCGATGTCTTCCAGCATTGCCTTGCGGCGATCGCCGAAGCCCGGCGCCTTGACGGCGGCGACCTTCAGGCCGCCGCGCAGGCGGTTGACGACCAGCGTCGCCAAAGCCTCGCCTTCGACATCCTCGGCGATGATCAGGAGCGGACGGCCCGACTGCACCACGGCTTCGAGCACCGGCAGCATCGACTGCAGGCCGGACAATTTCTTCTCGTGCAGCAGCACATAGACGTCCTCGAGCTCGGCGGTCATCTTCTCGGCGTTGGTGATGAAATAGGGCGACAGATAGCCGCGGTCGAATTTCATGCCCTCGACGATGTCGACTTCGGTCTCCAGCGACTTGTTCTCCTCGACGGTGATGACGCCCTCATTGCCGACCTTCTGCATCGCCTGCGCGATCATCTTGCCGATCGCGGCATCGCCGTTGGACGAGATGGTTCCGATCTGCGCGACTTCGGACGAGGAGGCGACCGGCTTGGCGCGCTTCTCGAGGTCCTTGACCACAGCGCTCACGGCGATCTCGATGCCGCGCTTGAGGTCCATCGGGTTCATGCCGGCGGAAACCGACTTGGCGCCCTCCCGCACGATCGCCTGCGCGAGCACGGTTGCGGTGGTGGTGCCGTCGCCGGCGGTGTCGTTGGTCTTGGAAGCGACTTCGCGCAGCATCTGCGCGCCCATGTTCTCGAACTTGTCCTCGAGCTCGATCTCCTTGGCGACGGTAACGCCGTCCTTGGTGATGCGGGGTGCGCCGAAGCTCTTTTCAATGACGACATTGCGGCCCTTCGGGCCGAGCGTCACCTTGACGGCGTTGGCGAGGATATCGACGCCGCGCAGCATGCGATCGCGCGCGTCTCCGGAAAACTTGACGTCCTTGGCAGCCATTTTAATTTACTCCTGGAATGATTGGATAAGGTTTTTGCCGCGCTGTCGTCATTGCCGGACTTCTCTTCCCCTCTCCCCTTGTGGGAGAGGGTGGCTCGAATGAGCGTAGCGAATTCGAGACGGGTGAGGGGTCTGTCTCCGCGGATGGAGACCCCTCATCCGGCGCGGGCTTTGTCCGCGCCACCTTCTTCCACAAGGGGAGAAGGAAGAAAGAAAGCAAGCAACGACCCGCCCGCAGCGACTGCAACGGCTCTATTGGTTCGTCAGGCCAGCACGCCCATGATGTCGCTCTCCTTCATGATCAGGAGTTCCTCGCCATCGAGCTTGACTTCGGTGCCCGACCATTTGCCGAACAGCACGCGGTCGCCGACCTTGAGGTCGATCGGGATCAGCTTGCCGGCTTCGTCACGGCCGCCCGGACCAACCGCGGTGATTTCGCCCTGCGAGGGCTTTTCCTTGGCGCTGTCGGGAATGATGATGCCGCCCTTGGTCTTTTCCTCAGCGTCGATACGCTTGACCACGACACGGTCATGCAGCGGACGAAATTTGGTCTTAGCCATGATTTTTCCTTTTGGATTCTCGGTTTGGGGGTGTGGTTTGCTGTCGAAAGTGGCTCGAATTCGACACTCTGAGGGCGGGAAGGCTTGCAGGGCAGGACAGCTAACAGCCTTAGCAATCGCGATCTTGGAGTGCTAATGGTGTGCCGGGGGAATATGACGTGATGCTATTTCTGTCAAGCAAGGGGGGTTAAGCCCTTGGTGAGGCCGATATAGGATGCTTTGAGAAGAAACCAAACCGGGGCACTGGCGCGATTTGCTCGACGTCATTGCTCCGATTTATGTTTTGCGCTTGGCTGCGGGACGGATGCGGCCACGAACTTTGCTCGGGGGAATGCCATGATCAGATCATGTAGCGTGCGGACGGTCGCCAATCTGGGGATCGCATCGACGCTGACGATATTCCTGGCGGCGTGCAGCAGCATGAGCCTGCCGTCCTTTTCATCGTCGCCAACGCCGCCCCCCGAGCCCGGCGTTGCGCCGGAAGTGCCCGCGACCATACGCCCTGATGAGATCGTCGGCCGCTGGGGTTTGGCCTCGTACCAGAATCCCAATGACCGTGCGCGCACCGAGGCGCAGGCGCGGACCCAGTGCAGGCAGCCCTACGTGATCACGGCCGGTCCCACCGGCGGCGTCATCATGCATCTGGCCGACCAGGCGACGCCGCAGGAACTGCGCCTCAAGGGCAGCCCGAGCGGCAAGAACTATATCGGTCCGGCCGGACCGACCCCCGGCGAACAGGACCGTGAAATCGTCTCGTTCGACGGTCGCGTCCTGATCACCCGCTTCATCGACAAGGATGCCGCGACCCGCTACGGCAACATGGTCTACGTCCGCTGCGCGCCGCGGGCGTGACCATCAAAAACTGATCGATGGAAATGACGAAGCGAGTGCCTTTCCACTTGCCGGGTCGGCGGCGTCAACCGAGCTTCGGTTCAGGCCTTGTGCATCTCCCGGAATAGTCGGGTGCGCAATTTTTTCTGATGCTGGATTTCTGAGCAACGGCTCTTACTAAGGGCTGCGATCGTCTCGGGAACTTGTCGCCTTCGTCCTCAAATGTTATCTAGAATCTATGCAGCCATCGGCGATCCAAGGCATCAGTCCTGAGCAGTTCCTGGCCTGGGTCGCGGGCCAGGAAGAACGTTTCGAACTGTTGGAAGGCGAAGTTGTTATGATGGCCGGCGCTGGACGCCGCCACGACAGCATCGTCGTGAACCTGACAGCGGCGATCCACTCACAGGTCAGAGGGGGGCCCTGCCAGACCTTTACGGGAGATACGTACGTCTCGACATCGCCGTCGACCCGGCGCATGCTGGATCTTGGGATCGATTGCGGAAAACCCGACGACAATTCGATGACGGCCGACAAGCCGGCGCTTCTGATCGAGGTTCTCTCGCCGACAACAGGTGGATTTGATGTCACGGTCAAGCTTGCCGAATATCAGTCCCTGCCGTCCATGGAATACATCCTGTTTGTCGACACCGAGATGCCGAATGCGCATCTTTACTTTCGCGGCGAGGACAGGCGATGGGAAGACCGCGTCATCAAGGGCCTCGATGCGGCAATCGATCTTTCGAAGCTCAAAGTCGTGCTGAAGTTGGCAGAAATCTACGACGGATTGCAGTTTCGAGATCGTCCGAGACTTGTCGAAGCGGCTCTACGAGCCGAAGTGGGCGGCGGCCCTTCAATCAAATAATCATTCGAACCGCAAATGCGTCGTGCTTGATCGCGCGCATCGGTTTTGGATTGCAGTGGTGATCACGCTGGCGCCGGCCTCTCGCCGGCGTTAGTTTTTGCATTGGGCCGCCGCTGCCCGGCAGGTTCAGCCGAACATCGCGTCGATGTCGTCCTGCGACGCGTGGCCGACGTCGCCTTCGGTCTTCGGGCCGTTGAGCAGCTTGGCGTCGCCTTCGCGGGTATCGACGATCGGGGGTGCGTGCGCCTTGATGGCGTCGACGCCGCCCCAGATGTCCATCATGACCGTGATGTGGTTCTCGATGAATTTCATCGTCGTCATCACTTTGCTGATGCGCTGACCGGTCAGGTCCTGGAAATTGCAGGCCTCGAAAATCGAAACCACGCGCTCCTGGACTTCTTCACAGAGCAGCTTGTGCTGATCCGGTGAGTTTACCTTGATCAGCGCGGTCACTGCCTGATCGATCGCTTCTGCGGCTTCCAGAATTTGCTGCGTCGCTTCTTCGGTGCCGCCGACCACGGCGCCGAGTTCACCGTTGACCTTGGCCATCTCCTCGCCATTGAAACTCTTGCCGTGCAGAACCGCGATTTCGCGCTTGGTGCGGCTGATCGCATCGTGGATCAGGTCGAGTTCGACCTTGAGCTTCTCGCATTGTTCGATCTGGGCGCGATAGGTTTCAAGCAATGCATGGGCTTCGGCAACCTCGCGCGACACCGACGCGTCGATGGTCTCCGCTGCAGCACTGCGGCCGCCGCCGCCCATCTGGGCGCGGATGGCGCGCAACTCGGTCATGATCTCGCGATGCATGGGACCGGCATTGTCGTCGTCGACGGCGGGTGTCGGCATGTTGCCGATGAAAGCTTCTTCGATGCGAAAACGTCTGCGATGAATAGGCATGAGATTATTCCTGACCTTGACTCGTCAAGTCTTAGACAGAGGCGATTTAACGTCAGGTTCACGCCCGGAACTTCCGTCTGGGGCGTGGCTGTCCGCGCATACCAACGATTAACCATGCATTGCCTGCGTTCACTGAAAATAAACGCTACCGGCCAAAACCGCGCGCGATTGGCGACGTGGTGAATCGAAATGGCGCTGCCGTTTACCAAACCGACGCGGTTTTGATTTTAATTGGCGGCGTTCAAGGCGCTCACCCGGGCGCTTCCACGACGAAACAGTACAGAGTACGTCGATGTTCAAAAGAATGTCTCTTGCGCTCCTTGCGGGCGCATCCTTCCTCGCGCTCGGATTTCATGAGGCCGTTGCGATCGAAGCGGGCCAGCCTTCCGACCCTTCCGTGATTTACGCCGATCGATCCATGCCGGGCCCCGCGCCGGTACGAACGGCTTCCGCCGGGCGCTCCAACATGGGCGGCGGCTTCATCGAATTTCTGTTCGGCGACGGGCCCCAAGGCGACCGCTATCAGCAGCAGCCTACCTATCAACAGATACCGTCATACGGTGCCCAGCGTTCGATGCTGCCACCGATGGATCCGCAGCAAGGGATGCTCCAGCAGGAGCAGGAAGAAGCGATCGATCCCGCGCAGCGCCCGTTCGATCCGAAATTTGAAAAGCAGCTCGTGGATTATCATGGCAAGGAAGGCCCCGGCACCATTGTCGTCGACACGCCGAACAAGTTCCTGTTCCTGGTGCAGGGTGACGGCAAGGCGTTGCGCTACGGCATCGGCGTCGGCCGTCCCGGATTTACCTGGTCGGGCGTCAAGCAGATTTCGGCCAAGAAGGAATGGCCGGCATGGACGCCGCCGCCCGAAATGCTGGCGCGCCGTCCCGACCTGCCGCGTCACATGGAAGGCGGACCGCAAAATCCGCTGGGCGCCCGCGCGATGTATCTGGGATCGTCGCTCTATCGCATCCATGGTTCCAACGAACCCTGGACCATCGGCACCAACGTCTCATCGGGCTGCATCCGGATGCGCAATGAGGACGTGATCGACCTGTACGGCCGCGTCAATGTCGGCGCCAGGGTTGTCGTCATCTGAGTCGCCTGGCTGAAACTAAAACGGCCGCTCGATCGGAGCGGCCGTTTTGCGTTAATGCAGGCGGAATTCGTCAGGCGTAATCGCTGTCGCCGTCGTTGCCGAAGTCGTCGTCCGAATCCATATCGTCGTGATCGTCGTCGTTCGAGGCCGAGTCGTAGGATGCATCGCGTGAATCATCATCATTGTTCGACGCAGAATCGAACAGTCCCGAGCGCGAATTGTCATCGGCGCGATTGCCGGATGAACCGATATCGTTGACGCCGGCGTCGCGCGCCAGGTCGCCGCCGGATTGATCGCCCCAGGGCCTGCGGTCTTCAACCCCGCCGCCCAGGCCTGCGCTGTCGCCGAAACCTTGATGGCTGCCGCCCATCATCGAGCGGATGCTGCCGAGCAGCAGCGAGCCGCCGACGACGCCGGCTGCGGCCGCAGCCGCGGTTCCGAGAAATGAACCACCGCCGCCGCCCATCGGAGCCTGCGGTGCGCCATAGGGCTGCTGGCCGTAGGGCGCCTGACCATACTGGCCGGGATTGGGTGCCTGCTGCTGTTGCATCACCTGGCCGCTGTTCCACACCGGGCGGCCGGTTTCGGGCGGCCGGACGTTCGGCACCGAACCGCGGGATTGATTCTGCTGCCCGAAGATCGTTTCGCGCATCGAATCGAGGAATCCGCCGGACTGATGCTGTTCGCCCGCGCCCGCAGCCTCCAGTTCCTGGATCCGGCTGTTGGCGCGCTTGAGCGCTTCGTCCTGGACGAGGACGGTCTGTACCAGCGCGTAAACGGCATTGGGTGCACTGCGCAGACCTTGCGCGATCGCGGCCACAGCTTCGGGATCGCGCGGCGCGCCCTCGACCTTCGAGAGCCGGTCGAAAAGATCGTCAATCAATTGGCGTTCTTGCGGTGTCATCTGTCCTCTCCTTCGCGTCGAAGCGCGCATGAGATGTGGGGGCCGCTTTGTGTCGCAAGTAGTGCTGCCCGGAATTAAATTTCTGTATGCGACAAAGCGCCCGGCGAGTTTCTGCCGATATCAACCTAATGTTACTTTATTCGCCGCCAGCAAAGGCGGGAAACGCTCGCTCGCGAGAAACGCGTATTCCTGCTCGCGCTGGCCGGTCAGCGGATCGAGGCCGACAAGCGTTTCGTCGACAAATCCGGGGTGGCACATGATCAGGCCGCCTTCCGGCAATCCGTCAAGAAACTGTCGCATCAGCAGCCCGAAATCCGGCGCTTTGGAAAAATCATAGGCGCCGGCAAATCCGGGATTGAACGCGATATCGGCGCTTGCGGCACGGGTGCGGAATTGTGCGCTCAGGATATCCAGCACCAGCGCCTTTGGCGTGCCGAGCCGCTGCGCCAAGGGCCGGTTGCGTCCGCCCTGGCGAACCCAGGCGCTTGGCGCGGCTTCCTTCACCGCCGCCAGAAACGCATCGCGCACCTGCGGAAACAGCTGCACATGCTGGTGCCCGTCGACAAAATCCGGCGCGCGGCCGAACTGCTCGCTGAAGGTTGCGAACTGCACCCTCAATTCGGCCTGGATGATTTCCGGATCGAGCCGTCGCAGCAGCCCGGCACGGAGCAGTTTCGGAAACGGAAAGAACATGCCGCCATCGACCGGCCTGAAATGCATGGTCAGCGGACGAAACGGCGCCGTCAGCGTGACATGCAGGCCGATGGCGCAACGCGGGCTGTTGGCGGCCGCGGCCTGAAGTGCGTTGGCTTCGTCGCGGCCGATCGCAGGCCCGACCACCATCACCGATGTGGCGTTGAGACGGCCGCGCTCGATCAGCTCGCGAATGCCGCGGTTGACGCCGGGACTGAGACCGTAATCGTCGGCGCACAGCCAGATGCGGCGCGGCGCGGCATCGTTCATTCCGCGGGGGCCCGTTCGCCGGCGGTTCGTTGTCCGGCGCCGCCGGCCATTTCTGCTTCGGCGCGTTTCTCGCTGTGTTCGGCCACGAAGTAGATCGGCCGCGCCTTTAGCTCGGAAAGGATCTTTCCGATGTATTCGCCGACGATGCCGATCATGATGAGCTGCACGCCGCCGATCGTCATCAGGCCGACCACCAGCGACGGATAGCCCGGCACCGACTTGCCGCTCACCCAGGTTTCCCAGAGGATCGAAAGGCCAAACAGGAACGCGACGGTTGCGAGCAAGGCGCCGAGCAGGCTGGCAAGCCGCAGCGGCGCCACCGAGAACGACGTCAGGCCTTCGATCGAAAGCCCGACCAGCCGGGCGGGGCTGAACGTGGTGACGCCGTGGGCGCGGGCGGCGGGTTCGTAGTCGACGCGGATCTGGCGGAAGCCGATCCAGCTCGCCAGGCCCTTGAAGAAACGGTTGCGTTCGGGAAGCTGCCGCAGCGCGGCGGCGGCACGTGGCGACAGCAGGCGGAAGTCGCCGGCATCCTCGGGGATTTTCTGCCGCGCCCCCCAATTGATCAGCGCGTAGAAGCTATGCACCGCCAGGCGCCGCAGCCAGGATTCGTTGTCGCGGTGGGCCTTGGCGGTATAGACCACGTCGAAACCGCCATCGATCCAGTGGCCGACAAGCTGCTCGACCAGGTCGGGCGGATGCTGGCCATCGCCGTCCATGAACAGCAACGCACCGCGGCGGGCATGATCCAGTCCCGCCATCAGGGCTGCTTCCTTGCCGAAATTGCGCGACAGCGACACCACCTGGACGTCGAGCGCATCGGCGGCGAGCCCGCGGGCGATGCTGAGCGTCGCATCGGCGCTGCCGTCATCGATATAGACGACCTCGCAGGCGAGGCCGTAGCGCGCCCTGAGTGTCTTCGCCAGATCTTTCAGGCGCCCGTGCAGCGAGGCCAGCCCGGCCGCCTCGTTGTACAAGGGGACGATGATCGACAGCCCCTGCGCGGCAGCGTTGGCCGCGGTGGTAGACAGGCCGGAAACGTCAGAGCCCAGCATCATCGATCAGGTCCCAAAATCGTCCATCAGACAGCCTATGCTACCGCTTGCCGGCTGTCGCTTCGATGAACGAAAACGCGCTCGCCTCATTGCCGCAAAAAGGCTTCGAGCCTGGCGAACAGCGGATTGTCGCGGTCGAGCACATAGTCGAGCGACGCGATCGAGACCGTGTCGGCGCCGTGCGAGCGAAGAAAGCTGCCAAGCGCATATAACTGCGCCGGCGGGCAGTGCAACGTGACCATGCCAGAAGAAGTGGGGCCGCCGAATGGCGAAACCACGCCGAAACGGTTATGCGCCTCGGCCAATAATGCTGCGTCGCACCCGGAGAACCGCGTGCGCACTTCGCGATATTTGCTGGCGCGCGCGCGGGCGGCAATGTGATCCAGGATCACGCGCGCGGTCTCGCGCGCCTCACTCGACCAGTCGGCGTCGCGCGAGGCCACGAGGTTGGCCTGGCTGCGCAGGATCACGCCGTCGTCGAGCACCTTGAGGCCGTTGGCGGCAAGCGTGGCGCCGGTGGTCGTGATGTCGACGATCATCTCGGCGGTGCCCACCGCGGGTGCGCCTTCGGTGGCGCCGGCGCTCTCGACGATGCGGTAGTCGACCACGCCGTGGGAGGCGAAGAAGGTCCGGGTCAGATTGATGTATTTGGTCGCGACCCGCATCCGCCGGTTGTGTTTCGCGCGGAAGCCGGTGGTGACGTCGTCGAGATCGGCCATGGTGCGGACGTCGATCCAGGCCTGCGGCACCGCCACCACGACATTGGCGCTGCCGAAACCGAGATTATCGATCAACAGAACGCGCTTGTCGGCGTCCGCAATGCTTTCGCGCACCAGGTCTTCACCGGTGACACCGAGATGCACCATGCCGCGCGCCAGCTGCGAGGCGATCTCGCTGGCCGAGAGATAGGCGATCTCGACATTGTCGAGCCCGGAGATGGTGCCGCGATAGTCGCGCGCGCCGCGCGGCTTTGCCAATGCCAATCCGGCGCGGGTAAAAAACGCTTCGGCGTTTTCCTGCAGGCGGCCTTTCGATGGAACGGCGAGAACGAACGGCGCGCTCATGACGCGCTCCTGCTCGAACCGACGGCCACCTGCGTCAGGCATTCGACCCAGATCGAGAAGCCGACCGCGGGGATCGGCGTCGCCGAACCAAGCTGGCTCATCAGCCCGTCGTAGCGGCCGCCCGCCACCAGCGGCTCGGCGCCATTGCCCTTGGCATGCAGTTCGAACTCGAAGCCGGTGTAGTAGTCGAGGCCGCGCCCGAACGAGGTGGAAAAGCGCGTGCGGCGCGTATCGATGCCGCGCTTGGCCATGAAGCCGACCCGGCTCTCCAACTGATCGATCGCCGCGGTGATGTCGAGCTTTGCGTCGGCTGCAAGGGCGCGCAATTGCGCGACCGCGTCACCGGGGTCGCCTGCGATCGCAAGGAAGCGCTTGAGAATGCCGAGCGCATCGCGCGGCAGCGCGCCGCCCTTCAGGGTCGATTGTTCGAGGAAGCGGTCGGCGATTTCGGCAACGGTGCGGCCGCCGACATTGGTGGTGCCGGCGATCGACATCAGGTCGGTCACCAGCGCCAGCGCCGCCTTGCGGTCGGAGCCGGCAAGGGCTGCGAGCACGCCTTCATATTCGTTGCGGCCGGGTCCGGTCGCGAGCGTCAGCCGTTCGATGTCCTGCTCGAGGCTGACCTTGCGGTTGAAGTCCTTGATCAGCCGCCGCCGCCAGACCGGGTAGAGATTGAGCGCGTCGATCAGCGCGGTGAACAGCGCCACGTCGCCGGTGCGGATTTCGACCTCGTTCAGTCCAAACGCGCTGGTCGCCTCCAGCGCCAGCGCCAGCATCTCGGCGTCCGCCGCGGCGCGATCCTGCCGTCCGAAGGATTCGATCCCGGCCTGCAGGAATTCGCTCGGGCGGCCGCCGCGATAACGAAATACCGGCCCGAGATAGCTGAACCCGGCCGGCTCGCCGGCGTGGGGGGAGGCGAGATATTCCCGCGCCACCGGAATGGTCAGGTCGGGGCGAAGGCACAATTCCTCGCCGCTGGCATCGGTGGTCAGATAAAGGCTTTTCCGGATATCCTCGCCCGAGAGATCGAGGAACGGCTCGGCCGGCTGCAGGATATCCGGCTCGGCCCGGACGTAGCCGGCCTGCGCGAACGACAATAGCAGCGCGTCCGCCCATGCGGCGGATCCGGTCGCACGAGAGGCGGCGGTCACGGTCATCTCGAAGTCCAAATATCCCGAAAAGCGGGGCGTTCCAGAGGTCAGGGCGCAGGCCTTAGCACGGTCGAAGCGCGGTTTCGACAGGGATCGGCCAAGGGACTTAATCGGCCAAGGGACTTACAAGTCGCTTAATGCCCGGCCAAAGGTTCTGCCAAGGCCCAAACGCGGCCTTATCCATGCCCGCCGGGCCCGGTCCAGTCGCCAAGGGCCGCCTGCAGCAGCGCCAGCGCCGCGACCGCGGCGGTGTCGGCGCGCAGCACCCTCGGTCCCAGGGACAGCCTCAGGATTTGCGGCTGCCGCAGCAGCAGGGCGCGTTCTTCGTCAGCAAATCCGCCTTCCGGGCCGATCACGATGTCGACACCGTTCCGGGCCGTCGGGCCGCCTTGCAGCGCCTGCAGCGGATTTTCGACCACCGCCGCCTCATCGCAGAAAACCAGCAAGCGCGCCGTGTCGCGCTGGCCCAGATAGCGGTCAAGCGGCACCGGTTCGGCGACCTCCGCGAGGCTCAGGATGCCGCATTGTTCGGCGGCCTCGATCACGTTGGCGCGCATCCGCTCGCCATTGACGCGCGAGACCTGGGTGAAGCGGGTCAAGACCGGCTGCAGCGATGCCGCGCCCATCTCGACCGCCTTCTGCACCATGTAATCCAGCCGGGCATGTTTTAACGGCGCAAACACGTAAACGAGGTCGGGCAGGCGGTCCTGCGGCCGGGTCTTTGCAACGATCGCGAGGCTGTCAGGCCGCTTCCGCCCCGAGATCTGTGCCTGCCATTCGCCGTCGCGCCCGTTGAACACCAGGATCGTGTGTCCTGCGGAAAGCCGCAATACATTGCCGAGATAATTGCTCTGGCCGGGCTCGAGCGCGACCGTTGCGCCCGGTGCCAGCGCGGCCTCCACAAACAGTCGGGGCGCGCGAAAATCGAGTTGAGGCATGGGTAATGTTCCAATCCGGCTGCCTTTTAGCCCAAAGAGCCCCGGAATTAATGAATTAATCCCTCCGGGCGCGTCCGAACGCCGCGCTGTTGCCAAATTCCACGGGTTGTTAACCCAAGGCAGGAATCGTAAAAGCGCTATCTCAAATCACTCTTCGATCGGAAGAGGTTGGAGACCGTTGGGCCTTGCCGGAGGAACAGCCTTGACCACCCGCCGCTTGATTGTGCCGCTGACCCTGGCGGTCGCGACCGCCTTTGCTGGCCAGGCCCTCGCGCAAGGTGCATTCCCGGCGCCGCTGCCCGGTCAGGCCGCCCCGACCGACGCATCGCCGTTTCCCCCGGTGAATGGCGCGGCCCCCTCCGCTTCGATCGGCGCGGCTCCGCCTTCGTTTCCGGCCAATGGTACGGCGCCCATCACCGGTTCCGCATTCGAGCGGACCCCGGCTCCGCCATCGCAGGCAGGGGCGCCCCCTGACGACTGCATGAAGGGCTTCCTGCCGCTGCGGGAAGAGGCCGAGAAGCGGGGCAAGCTGATCAAGCTTGCCAGCGAAAAGCATGCGTCTCCCGAGGAAGCCTGCAAGCTGATCGGAAATTTCGGCCAGGCCGAAATCAAGATGATCAAATATGTCGAGTCGCGCGCCCAGAAGTGCGGGATTCCGCAACAGATCGCCGACCAGTTGAAGAACGGCCACAAGAATACCGAAGCGATGCAGAAGAAGGTCTGCGCGGTGGCGCAGCAACAGCAGCAAAGGGGGCCGGCTGGCCCGACCCTCAGCGAAGTGCTGGGCTCCTCGGCGGCGCTGCCTGAGGCCACGCCGACAAAAAAGGGCGGCAGCACGTTCGATACGCTGAACGGCAACGTCCTCACCCGATGACGCGGATCACATGAACAGTGTGACCGCCCGTGTTGCCGATGCGACCGGCAACTGGGTCGATACGCACGCGCCACCATGGTCGCGGCCTTACTTGCGGCTCTCCCGTTTCGACCGGCCGATCGGATCCTGGCTGCTGCTGATGCCGTGCTGGTGGTCGGCCGCGCTGGCCGCCGGCATCGCCGGCGACGTCAGGCGATTGCCCCTGGTCCTTGCGCTGTTCTTCGTCGGCGCCTTCGTCATGCGCGGCGCCGGCTGCACCTGGAACGACGTCACCGATCACGATCTCGACGCACTGGTCGAACGGACGCGGTCGCGGCCGATCCCGGCCGGGCAGGTGAGCGTGCCGCAGGCGCTGGCCTTTCTTGTCGTTCAGGCCCTGATTGGGCTGGTTGTCCTCCTGCAATTCAACCGCTTCGCGGTGGCGACCGGCATCGCCTCGCTCGTGATCGTCGCGGTCTATCCGTTCATGAAACGGATCACCTGGTGGCCGCAGATCGTGCTGGGGCTGGCGTTCTCATGGGGCGCGCTGATGGGATTTGCGGTGACGCTCGGCCGGATCGATGCCACTGCGCTCGCGCTCTACGCCGGCTCGATCGCCTGGGTGATCGGCTACGACACCATCTATGCGCACCAGGACACCGAGGACGATGCGCTGATCGGCATCAAGTCGACCGCGCGCTTGTTCGGCACGCGCACCAAGCCTGCCCTGGTCGTGTTCTACGGGCTGGCACTGGTTCTGATCGGCGTGGCGCTGCTGCTCGCCGGCGCCGGCTTCCCGGCATGGATGGGACTGGCCGCGTTCGCGGCGCATCTGGTCTGGCAAATCCGGCGCTTGCAGATCGGCGATCCCGCGCTGTGCCTGCGCGTCTTCAAATCCAACCGCGATGCGGGGCTGTTGCTGTTCGCCGGATTGCTGGTCGATGCGGTGATGCGGGCAGCGGGTTAGAAATTATCGATTGCAAGGTTCGTATGGTCACAACCATCTGGGTTGCGGGCGTTGGGCTGCGATCGTCGGCCCCAGAATTTCGATCGCGGCAGCAGAAAGCGCTTTCGCCGACTTCTGATCGCCGATCTTTTCGTAAGCCTGTGAAGCACCAATCAGCGTATAGCCCACGACCGGCGCTCGGTCGCCATTCTCTCGTTTGAAAATATCGAGCGCCTTGACGTAATAGTCGATCGCTTCCCGAAACCGGCCGGCCTTGAGATAGGCCGCCGCGAGATTGAATGAGGTATTGCCGACCGTGCTATTTTGCGGGCCGCCATATTTGGTAGCGATGGCGATAGCGCGGGTGAAGTCCGCTTCGGCCTCGCCGAATTTGCCGTGCTCGGCGCTTAGCTGGGCCCGCAATTGCAGCAAACTCAGATATCCCGGTGCCTGCTCCGGCGGATTGTCACCGATCAGGTTTTTGATGCGCGCCAGAATTTTCCCGGCGTCGTCGTTTCGCCCGGCGACTACATAGACGGATCCGAGTTGCGCAAGCACGGCGGCAAGAGCGGGGCTGTCGGCTCCAAAAGTCTGTTCGGCGACGTTCAGCATTCGCTCGAGGAATACGACGCCTTCTGCCGGAGAGCCCTGGCCAAGAGCGAGCAGCGCCAATTGTTCAAGGGAAGAATTGGCGGCCAGAACACGGCCCTGGCTCTCCCAGGCGTTTTTGGCGAGATTGATTTCGATCCGCGCATCCTCGAATTGTCCCATCCTGCGAAGCAGCGAGCCGAGTGCAAGATGATCCCATGCCGCCCGATCGCTCTGCGGTCCGAACGATCGCTCATCGATAGCGAGCGCCCGGCGATAGAGCTTGATAGCCTCGCCCTGGCGGCCTGAACTACCGAGAACGTTGGCAACGCCGCGAGCAGCAATTGCGGTGCTCGAGTGGTCAGGGCTGCGCTTCAACTCGATATCGCCGAGTTCGTCCCGCTGCAACCGTTCCGCGTCGGCGAATTTGCCCTGTACCCACAAGGCGCCCGTCAGCCGGTCAATTGCATTTCGCCGCACCGGATAGTCCGGCTCGAACAGCTTTTCGGCGATGGCGAGTGCGTCGCGCGCGTACTGCTCGGCGTCGCTCAGTCTGCCGAGTGCGCGCGCCACGTCGGCTTTGCCTTCGAGGACATCGATATTCTGGCGATGATCGGAAGGAAGCGCCTTGGCGACGATCTGCGTGGCGCGGTCCATGCTGTTGTCGGCGTCATCGAGGTTGCCCTGCGCAATGGCCAGCCGCGCCGCGAAAATCCAGTTTCCCGCCATCGCATAATGCTCCGGCCCAAAGGCGCGCTCCTGAAGTTGCCGGGCACGATCCGCCAATCGGCGGGCTTCGGCATGCTGTCCCACCTCGTACGCCATGCTGGCCGAAGCCAGCACGGCGCCGGCGGTCATTGGACTGTCCGCGCCGAACTGGGCGACATTGATCGCAAGGGCGCGTTCGATGGCGGCCTTGGCGTCCCGTTGCTTTCCGGCGCGCTTCAACAGCGGGACTAGATTCATCAAATCGCCGGCGACGGCTGGACTTTGTGGACCGACCGTCTTCTCGTCGATCGCCAGCGCCCGTTGATAATGATTCTCGGCGTCGCGGTCCCGCCCGCGGACCGCCTCGATCGATGCCAATGTTTTCAGCGCGCCGCCGAAGCGGGGGTGGTCGGGGCCGAGCCGCCGCTGGAAAAGTTCAAGCGCGCGCCGGATCAGGGTATCGGCCTCGTCAAGCTTGCCTTCCGACACCAGCGTCTGGGCAAGCAGGGATGAATAGAGCGCGGCGTTGGTGAAGCGGGATTGGTCGAGGGCCTCGATGACGTCCAGCACGTGCCGCATTTTGGCTTCTGCTTCGGTGTAGTGGCCTCTCCAGGTATCGATAGTTGCGAGATTGCCGATGGTTTCAGCTATGAAAAAATTGTTTGCAGCAAGCCTTTTGCTTCTAATCGCGAGCGCTTCCTGCAGAACGGTTTCGGCTCGTTCATAGCGGTCTGTGGTCGTGTAAATCACACCCAGCGCGTTCAGGGCCGACGCTCGATCGAGTTCGGGTGGCTGCAACGTCAGCGCTCGCAGGAGGGCGGCTTCTGCTTCGCCGTAGCGGTTCTCTCGTCGGAAGACTGAAGCAAGTTCGATCAGTCTCAGCCCTACGAACTGCGATCGCTCATTGCCGCCGGCTTCGTCAAGCCTGACCGCTTCCGACAGCAGCCGGCCGGCTTCCGGATATAGCCCCCGTTCCCGATAGACCATGCCAAGATACGCCAGCAGCGAGGATCGCCAACCGGTGGCTGGTCTGCTCAGTTTCGGTTCGATCTCGAGCGCCGACCGATAAGATTGCTCTGCGCAGCCAAAATTCTCTTGGCCGCTGCACAGCCCGCCGATTTCGATTCTTACGCTGATGCGCTGTGGATCGCCTTCCGCCAGGAAGCGATCCAGCACGTCTCTCGAACGCAATAGTGCCGCTTCAGCGTCCGCAAAGCGGCCGAGTTGCCCTTGAGCCCGGCCCAGGTTCAACAGGACAAAGCCAAGCATCGAATCCTGTTGTTTATTTTCGTTGTACCACGCTGCCGCTCTGAGCCCGTAGGTGACGGTATCCTCTGGCCTCGCCATTTTGCCGTAAAGCAGAACAAGATTGGAGAGGATGATCCGCATGTCGGCGTCGGCAGGGCCCGCGACTTTCGACCGATGTTCAAGGGCGCGAAGCATGAACGGTTCGGATTCCGCGTAGCGGCCTTGCCTTTCATAGAGGTGACCGAGCTGTGACAGAAGGATGCTGAAGGTTTTCTCTCCCTCCGGCGACGGCGGATCGATCGCTTGGATCGCCCGAACGAGTACTTTTTCCGCATCCGGAAAGTTGTTGCCGGCCTCCAATTTCTGGGCTTGGCGTAACAAGACGGCGCTCAAGTTTATTCTTGCGGTTGAAATGGCCTTGCTGTCGCCGAGCGCTTCGTAAACTTTCAGTTCGCGCCGTGCCGCGCTCACCGCATCGTCCTCGCGATCGGTGTCGAGATAGACACTTCTAAGGTAGCTGAGAGCCGTTGCGAGTTCGACGTTGACGGGCAGCTTTTCAAACCCCAGCACGGCGCGTCCGACAAAGGTCTCGGCCTCCGTCATGTGTTTGAGGGTCAGATGGGTCCTTCCAACCCGCAGCAAGGATCTACTGACGAGAGCGTGCGCGCGGCCTAATCCCGCTTCACGTATCCGCAGGGATTGCTCGAAGTAAGTCAGCGCCGCCGGATATTGTTTACGTGCAAATTCTATATCGCCAAGCGATTCATTGAGCTGACTCGCACAGAAGACCTTGACGTCTCCCGCATCGTCGCAGAGCAGCAGGCCCTTCTTCGCAAGGCCTTCTGCCTCGTCGAGATTCGAGGTTTTGATAAGGCCGAGGACTTGCTGGTTGATCGCACGTGCCTCATTCGCGCTCTCAGCAGCCAGCGCGGGACAAGCGATAGAGCCGGCAATAAGCAATGCGATTGTCAGATATCGGTAGGCTGACAATTCAGACCTGGGAAGGCAATGACTTGTGCGCAAAATAATGTGCTTTCAACTCGTGGCTTCCCAGCCACAATAGCACCTTAGATTGAAGCCTGAAAGGAACCTAAACCACGGCTTGACCCGCTGCCCCGGTGTCCCACCGCCCTCAGGCTACGTACGCCCCGAATGACGGTCCCGCGTTGAGGTGCGCGCGATGGAAAAACTGCCCGACGGGCAAATCACTTCCTTCGCGCGAAAACGTGTCCATCCCTATCAGAAAAAATATTCCGCTTTGTCGTTTGGTAGAAACAGGAATAGAGCAAAACTATCCCGTCCCACACAGAGGGCACGGACGTTGGAGCGGGATGCGGTGGACGCGTTGGCGTCGGCGCGCGAGTTGCGCGGACGAACGGCGCCAAGGCGTACGGCGAAGTCGTGTGGTCCTGGCACCCCGATGCTGGTGTCAAGTTGCGCCAATTCGTTTGCGCAACGACGGTGGCAATAAAGCCCGGTCACCGGGGAGAGCTCGAAGTAAGCCGTAAGGCCACTGCGCAGGGAAGGCCGGATTGCCTCCGCTGAACCTGTATGCTCGTGTGCGCTTTTTTTATGTGCAATTTGCGCACGAGACCGCGGGTGCAGCGCGCACCCGGTCTTCCCTGCGCCCTCTCTGATCCGAGAGGGCCAGCGATCGAAGCAAGCTCGGGCGCATCGCGCCGCGAGATCGCGGAATCATATCAGTTCACTTCGGCCATCAGCGAACTTTACTAATGCCTTGCGATGATCTCGCGTTCGCCGCGATGGATATTCGCGGGATTGAGCAGCGCGCCGGCGCGACGCCGCACCAGGAATTTCGGCCGCCGCGCCCGGATCGCGTTGTGACGCCGGCGCCGTGGAGCGGGTTCGCGAACCTTGTCCTCGGCCAATTGCGGAAGCGCGAAGATGTCGCTCCAGATCTGCCAGGCGGCCGCGACTTCGTCAGCGTCGGAACTCACGCAAAGCGGAATCGTCAATGAGGGATCGCGATGCACGAGCACCAGCATCTGCGCATCGTCGATGCCGCGCAGCGCCACGCCGAGAAAATCGCTGACGCGAATATTGACCGCCATCCGCATGCCGTGGAGGGCGCGATGCAGAACGACGTGTTCGCGGTGAAGTTCTATCCTGCGCACGCCGCCGTCTGCGCGGATGTCGTGCGCATGGAAGCTGACGGGCAGAGAGAGGGGGTCGAGCCGCAATGCACGGCTCGACCCGGCGGGATTGACCCCGCCTGTTACTGTTTGACGCCTCACGGCTTTTATCTCCCCGCCGGGATTATGTTCCCGGTCGATGGGTGAGACCGTAGCCGAGCCGCGCCCGAAATCGCTTAAAAAGGCTGGTTAATCTAACGTCACCGGCCCACATGATTGACAAGACCTTGGCTCACATGATTGACGAGAGCTTGCTGCGCCCGCGAAAATCTTCTTCATGGGGCGCATGAAATGCTTGAAATCCCTGTGAATCGGGCACATCTGAAGAGATCGCCCGCCTGCATCCAGGCTCCCTCGATCCCCGGGATTTTGTTCGTGATCTCTTCACCATCCACCGCTTCCCCGCCTTCATCCGCCGCCGCGACTTCCGACCTGTTCGATCAATCGGCGCTCAGCACGCTGGCGCAGCGCCTTGTCGAGGCCGCGAAGCGCGCCGGCGCGGACGCCGCCGACGCGGTGGCGGTGCGTGGCGTTTCGCAAGGCGTGGAGGTGCGTGACGGCCGCGTCGAGGAATCCGAACGCTCGGAAGGTGACGATGTCGGATTGCGCGTGCTGGTCGGCCAGCGCCAGGCGGTGGTCTCGACCAACGACGTCAGCGGCGATGGCATAGCCAAGCTTGCGGAGCGCGCCGTCGCCATGGCGCGGGTTGCGCCCGACGACAAATATGTCGGTCTCGCCGATCCGTCATTGCTGGCGCGCGATTTCCCCGATCTCGATCTGCTCGATCCGAAAGTCCCGTCGACTGCCGAGCTCGAGCGCCGCGCCTATGAGGCGGAAGCTGCCGCGCTCGCCGTCAAGGGCGTCTCCAAATCCGGCGGCGCGTCGGCTTCGACCGGAATCGGCGGCATGGTGCTGGTGACCTCGACCGGCTTCCACGGCTCTTATCTGCGTTCGAGCCAGGGCATTTCGGTGACGGCCATCGTGGGCGACGGCACCGCCATGGAACGCGATTACGACTACACGACCGCGCCGCATGCGTCCGACCTGGCATCGCCTGCAAGCGTCGGCCGCAAGGCCGGTGAGCGCACGGTTGCCCGCGCCAATCCGCGCAAGGTCGAGACCTGCAAGGTGCCGGTGGTGTTCGATCCCCGGGTTTCCGGCTCGCTGGTCGGCCATCTCGTCGGCGCGGTGAATGGCGCGTCGATCGCGCGCAAGACCAGTTTTCTCAAGGACCGTCTCGGCGAACAGTTGTTTGCCAAGAACATCCGCATCATCGATGACCCTCTTCGCGTCCGTGGGTTGCGCTCGCAGTCGTTCGATGCCGAAGGCGTCAAGGTCAGGAAGCTCGCCATCATCGATGAGGGCGTGCTGACATCCTGGCTCTTGGATTCCGCGACTGCGCGCGAACTCGGCCTGGTCACCACCGGCCACGCCCATCGCGGCGTATCCTCTTCGCCCTCGCCGGGCTCCTATAATCTGCATCTGGAGGCGGGCGAGCCCACGCCTGAAGAACTGATCTCCGACATCAAGCAGGGATTTTACGTCACCGACCTGATCGGCTCCGGCGTCAACGGCGTGACCGGCGATTACAGCCGCGGCGCATCCGGGTTCTGGATCGAGAACGGCGAGATCACCTATGCGGTGAGCGAGGTGACGATCGCGGGCCATCTGCTCGAAATCTTCAAATCGATGGCGCCGGCCAACGATCTGGAATTCCGTTATGGCGTCAATGCCCCGACGGTGCGCATCGAGGGATTGACGCTTGGCGGACGTTGACGCCGGCGGCGTTCACAACACCAGTCTGGGCCGCGATGCGTCGCTGCTGACGGATACCGTGCGCGAGGCCGGCGCGCTGGCGCTGTCGCTGTTCCGCACCGACTTGAAAAACTGGACCAAGGGTGCTTCCTCGCCGGTATCCGAAGCCGATATCGCCGTCAACGACCTGCTCGAAAAGCGCTTGCGGTCGGCCACGCCGGACTACGGCTGGCTGTCGGAAGAAAGCGTCGATGACGAGCAGCGCCTCGGCAAGCCCCTGACCTGGATCGTCGATCCGATCGACGGCACCCGCGGTTATCTGGCCGGCCGTGAAGACTGGTGCGTCAGCGTTGCACTGGTCGAGGGTGATTCGCCGCTGCTGGCCGCGGTGTTCGCGCCCGCCACCGATGAATTTTTCTTCGCCGTAAGCGGGCAGGGGGCGACGCTCAACGATGTGACTGTGCGCGCCGCCGTGGGAACTGATCTCGATTTCTCTCGCGTAGCGGGTCCGAAGCCGCTGGTCGAACGCTTGAACAGTGCGTCCGACCAGGGGATCACGCTTCATCCCCGAATCGCGTCACTGGCGCTTCGGCTGTGCCGGGTCGCGCAGGGAAACCTGGACGCGGCCTTTGCCGGTGGCCAAAGCCGCGATTGGGACCTTGCCGCGGCCAATTTGATCGTGCAGGAAGCGAATGGTAGGATGACCGCGCTCTCCGGGGACGCGATTCAGTACAATCGTCGGGAAGTGACGCACGGGATGCTGGTGGCAGCGGGACGCGATCGTCATGCTCGCATTGTCGAGCATTTCCGGCATCGTCCGCTGCCCTGAGCGCTTTCGACGTGCGCCGGGAATGGTGCTTGCCGGGCACCGGGTTGGGAAAAAGGAATCATGCCAGATAGCGCCCCGCAGCAGTTGCTCCATCTCGTCATCGGCGGCGAACTGACCGATCTCGAACACACGACATTCAAGGATCTCGACCAGGTCGAAATCGTCGGCGTATTCCCGAATTATGCGACCGCCTATGCCGCCTGGAAGGCAAAGGCGCAGCAGACCGTGGACAACGCCCACATGCGCTATTTCGTGGTCCACCTCCACCGGCTGCTCGATCCAGGTCAAGACACGAAGCCCGCCCGTTGAAAAAACTGTTTCGCAACGTGCTGCGCAGCAGCTGGGCCCAGCATGCTGTGGGGTTCCTCGCGGCTGAATATTTGCGGCTGGTCTGGCTGACCAACAGGTTCAGCTACGATCCCGCCAACGTCTATGAGATCGTCGAGCCGCAGCAGCCGGCGATATTCGCGTTCTGGCACGGTCAGCATTTCATGACGCCGTTCATAAAGACCAAGGAGAGCCATCGCGCCAAGGTCCTGATCTCGCGGCATCGCGACGGCGAGTTCAACGCCATCGCCGCCGAGCGGCTCGGCATCGGAACCATCCGCGGCTCGGGCGATCATGGCGGCGCCTTCCACCGCAAGGGCGGCGTCGGCGCGTTCCGGGAAATGGTGCAGGCGCTCGAGCAGGGCTATAACGTCGCGACCACCGCCGATGTGCCGAAGCGTTCGCGCGTCGCGGGGCTGGGCGTCATCATGCTGGCGCGGGAATCCGGACGGCCGATCATGCCTTTTGCGATGGTGACCAGCCGATTCATCCGGTTGAAGAATTGGGACCGCACCACCATCAATTTGCCATTCGGGCGAGGCGCAGTGACGGGAATCGAGCCGGTTTTCGTGCCCCCGGATGCGGATGCCGAGACCATGGAAAAACTGCGCCTGCAGGTCGAGACCTATCTGAACGAGGCGACCCGTCGCGCCTATGCGCAGGTCGGCCGTCCGGAGGCGGGCCTTTGACCGGCTCCCTGCCCATGACCTCCCTGCCGATGACGCTGCGCGTCTACCGCAAGCTGTCGGCGGCGATGGTGCCGGTGGCGCCGGCGCTGATCAGGCGGCGGTTGAAACAGGGCAAGGAGGATCCCGCGCGCGTCGGCGAGCGCCGCGGCATCAGCGCCGACGTCCGGCCGCATGGACCGCTGGTCTGGATTCACGGTGCCAGCGTCGGCGAGGTGCTGGCGGCAGCCGCCCTGATCGAAAAGCTGCGCGCGCTCAATATCCGCATCCTCCTGACCTCGGGCACGGTCACCTCGGCCGCGATCGTCGCCAAGCGGTTTCCCGCCGACATCATCCATCAATATGTGCCCTACGACTCGCCGCGCTATGTCGCGCGCTTTCTCGATCACTGGCGGCCTTCGCTCGCGTTGTTCATCGAGTCGGATCTGTGGCCCAACCTGATCCTGTCGAGCGCGGCGCGGCGGCTGCCGATGGTGCTGATCAATGGCCGGATGTCGCAGCGCTCGTTCCCGCGCTGGCGCAGGGTGAGCCATACCATCTCGGCGCTGCTCGGCCGGTTCGAGGTGTGCCTCGCCCAATCGAAGGTCGATGCGGAGCGCTTTGCAGCGCTCGGCAGCCGCAATGTCATCACCACAGGCAATTTGAAGCTGGATGTGCCGGCGCCGCCCGCCGACTCCGCCCGGCTGGAGCGGCTGATGGCGGTGACGCGGGGCCGGCCGATCGTGGTCGCGGCCTCGACCCATCCCGGCGAAGAGGAAATCCTGCTCGAAGTGCACCGGACGCTGGCCGGATTCTTTCCATCGCTGTTGAGTGTGATCGTGCCGCGGCATCCGGATCGCGGCGAGGCTATTGCCCGCACCATCGCGGCGTCCGGCCTGCATGGCGCGTTGCGCTCGCGCGAAGAATTGCCGATCGCGACCACCGATATCTATGTCGCGGATACCATGGGCGAACTGGGGTTGTTCTACCGGCTGGCGCCGATCGTGTTCATGGGAGGATCGCTGGTTCCCCATGGCGGACAGAATCCGATCGAGGCGATAAAACTCGGCGCATCGATCGTTCATGGCCCGCACGTGTTCAACTTCACCGATGTCTACGAGGCGCTCGACGCTGCGGGCGGCGCGCGAAGGGCCGATACCCGGGAAGCGCTGGTCAAGCAGCTCGGCCAGTTGCTGGCCGATCCGAAGGCGCGGGAATCCTCCGTGGCGGCTTCGGAGCGCGTGGTCGAGCAGCTCGGCGGCGCACTCCAGCGCACGCTTAACGCACTCGAACCCTATCTCCTGCAGCTTCGCCTCGAAATGGGAGCGGCGAATGCGTGAGCCGGCCTTCTGGCACCGGCGCTCGTCGTGGATATCGCTGTTATTGCTACCGCTCGGTGCGCTCTATGGCCTGGTCGCAGGCCGGCGCCTGCAGCGCAAAGGGCTCGACGCCGGCATTCCGGTGCTGTGCGTCGGCAATTATCATGTCGGCGGCGCCGGCAAGACCCCGACCGTGCTGGCACTGACAAAACTGCTGCGCGAGCTTGGCGAGATTCCGGTCGTGCTCAGTCGCGGCTACGGCGGGCGATTGCACGGGCCGGTCAAGGTTGATCCGGAGCGGCACGTCGCCTCGGATGTCGGCGACGAGCCGCTGATGCTGGCGCGGACCGTGCCGGTGGTGGTCGCGCGCGACCGCATCGCCGGCGTCGCATTGGCGCGCTCTTTGGGCGCCGGCGTGATCCTCATGGACGACGGTTTCCAGAACCCGGCGATCGCCAAGGATGCCTCGCTGATCGTGATCGACGCCGGCCGCGGCCTCGGCAACGCCTGCGTGTTTCCCGCCGGCCCCCTGCGCGCGCCGTTACCGCCGCAACTCGACCGCACCGACGCGCTGATCGTGATCGGTGATGGCCGTGCGGCCGATGCGGTTGCTGTCGACATCGCGAAGCGGGGCAGGCCGGTGCTGTCGGCGCATCTCAGGCCGGACGATGAATCGGTGGCGTTGCTGCGCGGCAGGCGTGTGATGGCTTTTGCCGGGATCGGCGATCCCGCCAGATTCTTCAACACGCTGAGCGCCAACGGCATCGTGGTCGTCAAGGCGCGAGCCTTCGCCGATCACCATCCGTTTTCGCAAGGCGAGATCGAGGCGTTGATCGCGGAAGCAAAGCGCGACGCGCTGATGTTGGTGACAACGAAAAAAGATCTGGCGCGGCTGCGGAGTGGCGGAAGCGTACCGGATTGGGCGCGGGAGATCGTGCCGTTCGCGGTGACGCTTGAGTTCGACGACGCGGCAGGATTACGGAAGTTCGTGGCCGACCGGCTGTCTCAGGCGCGCGAGCAGAAATTCAGATCGTAGGCTGGACAACCAGCTTACGCCTTCAACGCACCGGGGAAGTGCCGCTGCAGCACCGCGGTCGGGATGGCGTAGGCCTCCTGCAGATCGACGCTCCAGTACTTCAGCTCGTCGAGCGGAATCCGCGCATCGGTTACCGCGCAGCGCACATAGGTTCCCGGCGAGATCACGCGGAAGTCGCCGTCCAGATATTGCACCTGCGCTTCGCCATGGCCCGAGGGGCCGAACTTGTTCAGCAAGACTGGAATCTCCAATTGACGCCCGGCGGATCGGGCCGGGCCACATACGTTTATAGATACAATCTACCATAAATAGGCCGTGCTGTCCGCCCGTCAAACCCACCGATTTGTGATGATTTGCAGCATTTTGTGCATGTTAGGCTTGCAGTTAGTGGACCGCTGTTCTCCCGGCGCCATAACGATCCGGCAAGTCAGATGCGCCTTCAATCAGCCATTACATTCCTGGCGCTCTTCGCCGCGGCTGCTTGCGCGGACGCGGCGCCCTTGCCGTCCCCGCATCAGGTCGACATCCCCTTGAATATCGGGACGTTGCACGCACAACTTTACAAGCCCGCCGGTAACGGTCCGTTTCCGGTCGTGATCGCACTGCACGGCTGTGGTGGACTGGGCGGCCATACCGAACCGGTGCAGTCGCGCTATCGCGATTGGGCCCAGCAATTGCTGAAGACTGGCCATGCGGTGTTGCTGCCGGACAGTTACGGTTCGCGCGAACTCGGCCCGCAGTGCCGTGCCAAGGAACACCGCGTGCTTGCGCGCCGCGAGCGGGTGGCCGACATCATGGCGTCGCGGCAATGGCTGGTGCAGCAGCCGTGGGCCGTGCGCAATCGGATCAGCCTGTTGGGATGGGCCAACGGCGCCAGCGCCTTGTTGTGGGCGGTGCGTCCGCGACCACCGTCGCGCCATGTCGAGCCGGACTTCCGCTCGGCGATCGCGTTCTATCCGGACTGCCGCGCCTCCTCCGGCCTCGGCTGGAGCGCGCGCGTCCCGACGCTGCTGTTGATCGGCGCCAACGATGACGTCAGTTCGCCGCCCGCCTGCCGCCAGATGGTCGACGGCGCGCGCGGCCGCAGTGCGCTGACGCGGATCGTGGTCTATCCCGGCGCCTATCACGATTTTGACCGGGCCAATTTTCCGCTCCAGACGATTGGCGAAACGTCCGATGCGTGGTCGCCGGACAGCGGTCATGTCGGTACCGATCCCGAAGCGCGCGCCGACTCGCAAAAGCGCGTCGCGGAATGGCTGGCGCGGTGAAGCTCACCTGAATTGATCGTCATGCCCGCGACATGACGGTGGGAAATCAAAACAGGCTTCCCTGACCGACCGGTTTGACGATGCGCTTGGGCGCTGACGCCTTCGGCTCGCTCGCAACGGGTTGTGCCGGCCGCGTCGCCACCAGCCGGTCCGCATCCGCCGTCGCCGCGACGCGGCCATCGGCAAATTCCAGGTCGAGCCGCGCGCCCGGTCCGACGCTGGTTGCGGCATGCACGGCATGACCCTGTTCGTCGCGCACCAGCGCAAAGCCGCGTGCGAGAACGCCGCGATAGGACAGCGCGGCCAGCAATTGTCCGTCGTGGGTGACCCGCGCCTGAAGCCGCTGCATTGCCGT
>LNAP01000693.1_pt1 | contig 39231 bp, 34 predicted proteins | sample 602601 | NCBI WGS metagenome assembly LNAP01 (sample SAMN02440304, study PRJNA202911) | soil metagenome | biome: Subtropical and temperate rainforests or woodlands; isolation source: soil samples (1 kg each in a 20% v/v slurry with milli Q water) were... ... | reverse complement strand
GAGTGGCCAACCATATCGCAATTGGCAAAGTTACAGATAATGGCATTATATTTTTTGCTGGTAATAGCTTCTTCCAGTCTGTCGGTCACTTCAAATGCGCTCATTTCCGGCTGTAGGTCATAAGTTTCTACTTTTGGTGAAGGCACCAGAATCCTGTCCTCGCCGGCAAAAACGGTTTCTTCTCCGCCATTAAAGAAAAATGTGACATGCGGATATTTCTCGGTTTCAGCAATACGCAACTGTGTTAAACCCAACGCTGATAAATATTCACCGAAAGTATTGTTCACCTGCTGCGGCGGAAAAATTACAGTCGCTTTCGTCTCTTTTTTGTCATACATGGTGAGTGTGAAATAGCCAGCCAGCTTAGGTACATGGCGGCGATGGAACCCATCGAATTCTTCAGCCAGCAGGGCATGTGTAAGCTGGCGTGCGCGGTCAGAGCGAAAGTTCATGAACACCACTAGGTCGCCATCTTCCAGCTTGATTGGGGCTTCGCCGGCTTTATGTATCGCCGTGGTTTTAACGAACTCATCGTTCTCGCCACGTGCGTAGGCATCCTGCAAGCCTTTAGCTGCGCTTTCGGCAGTAAACTCACCTTCGCCTTCGGTAAAAAGTTTATAGGCAGCTTCAACGCGTGGCCAGCGCTTATCTCGATCCATACCGTAAAAACGGCCGCTGATGGAAGCGATTTTACCCACGCCTAATCTTGCGCATTCATTTTCCAGTGCTTGAATATAAGGTGCTGCGCTGATTGGAGGCGTGTCGCGGCCATCAAGAAAGGCGTGTACATAAACTTTATTAAGCCCAAGTCTTGCCGCCATTTCTACCATAGCGTGAATATGCGTCTGATGGCTATGCACGCCGCCATCTGACAGCAAGCCGAAAATATGCAGGGCTTTGTCATTGTTTTTAATGTTGAGCAATGCCGGTTTTAGCTCAGGGTGTTCAAAAAACTCACCAGTAGCAATGCTATTGTTGATGCGTTCGAAATCCTGAAACACGATGCGCCCGGCGCCGATATTCAGGTGGCCGACTTCTGAGTTGCCCATTTGTCCATCCGGCAGGCCTACATAATGCTCTGAGGCGTTAATCAGCGTATGTGGAAAGTTTTTCCACAGCGCATCCAGATTTGGTTTTTTTGCCTGGGCGATTGCGTTATCGCTGATTTCTTCACGGTAGCCAAAGCCATCTAAAATAAGCAGGCAGACAGGAGTGACATTTGTGGGTGACATGATTTTACCTTAAATATTTCGTATAAATTTATAGTCGCATTTCCACTATTTTAGCTTAATTACACGTAAAATCTGACTATAAATTTTAAGCGTGGTAATGATCTGGATTTAAGTGTTATCCGCTTGTAAGCGAATTCAATATTGAAAGGTGTTAAGTGGAATTTTTTAAAGAAAATGTTTTGTTAATCGGTTTGGCTTTAGGTTCCGGCATTATGCTGTTATTGCCGTCATTCAAAAAAGGCGCGGGTGGAGTGCCTAATCTCAATACGACAGAAGCCATTAATCTGATTAACCGTAACAACGCCTTGGTGCTGGATGTGCGTGATGATGCAGAATTTGCGAGCGGTCATATCGTTGATGCCAAGCATATACCTTTGGCTAAGCTGGCAGAGCGTTTGAATGAGTTGAATAAATATAAAGACAAGCCAATTCTGGTGAATTGCCAACGCGGCATGCGTTCAGCCAAGGCATGCGATATTTTGCGCAAAGCTGAGTTTAAACAGGTAAATAACCTGCAAGGTGGTCTTGATGCCTGGCTTGCGGCAAAACTGCCGGTAGTGAAAGCGTAATTTTATGGCTAATATTTTGATGTACACCTCAGCAGTATGCCCTTACTGCATGAATGCAGAGCGGTTACTGGCAAGCAAGGGCGTGAAAGAGATCAACAAGGTTCGCGTTGATCTGCAACCTGAAAAGCGTGATGAAATGATAGAGAAAACCGGGCGCCGTACCGTGCCGCAGATCTTTATTGATGACCGCCATATCGGCGGTTTTGATGATTTGCGCGCATTGGATCTGGCGGGTGGTTTAGACCCGCTTTTGGCATAATTTCCCGTAATAAGGTCTACCCAATAAAGTCTGCTAAAATAGCGGCTGATTTTTTGTAGTATATACACACCAACCTATTCAATTAACATTTTTTAAGTAGAACAACATGGCACAAGAAGACAACAACGCAGCACAAGAACAAGCACAGCAACCAGGCTTCGGCATCGAGAAGATTTACGTTAAGGACGCTTCATTAGAGATTCCTCATGCGCCACAAATTTTTACTGACCGTACTCAGCCACAAGTCAGTATCGAGCTGGGCAACTTTGCACAGCAAATTGAAGAGAACGTATTTGAAGTTGCGATCAAAGTGACGGTAACTTCAAAAATCGCTGATAAAACAGTATTTCTGGTAGAAGTGACACAGGCTGGTATTTTCCAGATCAGCAATGTACCGGTAGAAAATATTGAGTTAATCGTAGGCATTACCTGCCCGAATATTCTGTTCCCGTATGCACGTGAAACAGTGTCTGATTTAGTAGTGCGTGCAGGCTTCCAACCAGTGCTGCTGAATCCGATCAATTTTGAAGCATTGTTTGCGCAGCAAAAACAGCAAGAAACAGCTCAGGCTTAATTAGCCCGGCGCTTCAAGTTTATGTTCCGCTTAGGCACCAAAGCTTTAATGCTGCTTATCACTCTAATGCTGACGCCTGTTGTGGCGACGGCATTGGAGTTCAAATCAGTCGCGGCAGCTAAAGCTATCCTCTATGATGCCCCATCTACTGCAGCCAAAAAGATTCTTCTGCTGAGTCAGGGCTACCCGGTTGAGGTAATCGTTAATCTTGGCGAATGGCTAAAAGTGCGCGATGCGCAAGGTAGTGTCAGCTGGATAGAGGCAAAGCAGTTATCCGGCAAGCGCACGGTAATGGTGATTGTTGCTAATGCTGAAATGCGGTCGAGTGCTGATGCAGCATCAAGTTTGCTTGCAACGCTGGAAAAAGATGTAGTGCTGGAAATCGGCGAGGCCAAGCTGACTAATGGCTGGCTTAAAGTAAAACACCGTGATGGTATGACGGGCTTTATTTTAGTTTCGTCTGTATGGGGATTTAACTAGATGGTTACTGATTCAGATTTTAAAGTGTATTCAGCTATTAAAACTAAAGATGCAAAAATAGCGGTACTGGGTGCCGGGGCATGGGGTACGGCGCTTGCCATGAATCTGAGTCAGCGACATCGTGTTGCGCTATGGGCAAGAAATGCTGGCCATGTTTCCGGTATGCGCAAGGCACGCGCCAATCCGCTGTATCTTGGCGATTTTAAATTTAATGACCAGCTGTCGGTTGAAGATGACTTGCAGACGGCGCTTGATGGCGCTGATTTAATTTTATCTGTAGTGCCAACCGCCGGTTTTCGCGGTATGTTAAAAGACATCAAAGCGCTGGGTTCTACCTTGCCCATTATTTGGGCGCACAAGGGGCTGGAGCCTGAGTCTGCTAAATTGCCTTATGAAGTGGCGCTGGAAGAATTAGGCAGTAGTCACAGATGGGGTGCATTATCCGGCCCTAGCTTTGCCGCTGAACTGGTACGCGGATTGCCAACAGCGATCACACTAGCTGCGAATAATGAGGCCTTTTCAAACGAGGCTGCCCAGTTGATTCACGGTGCCAATCTGCGCGTTTACAATACGACAGACGTGATCGGCGTTTCTGTTGGCGGTGCCGTAAAAAATGTAATGGCGATTGCTGCCGGTATTTCTGATGGCATGGGCTTTGGTAACAACGCACGCGCCGCCATGATCACACGCGGCCTTACTGAAATGACGCGTTTTGGTGTGGCACTAGGGGCTAAAACCGAATCATTCATGGGCTTGGCTGGAGTGGGTGATTTGATATTGACCTGTACCGGCCAATACTCTAGAAACCGTGAAGTCGGCTTGCAGCTGGCCAGCGGCAAAAGTCTGGCAGACATTCTGCAAGGCCTGGGTCATGTTGCCGAAGGCGTGAATACTGCGCGCGAAGTAATGCGCCGTGCAGACAGCCTTGGTGTGGATATGCCGATTACCTATGAAGTCAATCAGGCACTGACGCATGGCAAGAGTGCGCAGGATGCAGTGATGGATTTGTTAGGCCGCGATCAGAAGCCTGAAGGGGTTTAAACCCCGCCTTCAAACCCGATCTGCCGCCATGCTTCATAAAGCAATACGGCAGCTGAGTTTGATAAGTTCAGGCTGCGGCTGTTAGGCAGCATCGGTAGGCGCACCCGATGCTCAGGGCTGAATTCCGCACGAATCTCTTCCGGCAAACCACGCGTTTCCGGGCCAAACACGAACACATCACCTTTTTCGAAAGCAATGTCTGCATGGCAGGTGCTGCCCTTGGTAGTGAGTGCAAACATACGTCTGCCAGCTAAAGCCAGTTTGCAGTCTGCCCAGTTCTCATGCACCTGCAAGCTGGCGTATTCGTGATAATCTAGGCCGGCGCGTTTGAGTTGTTTATCTTCCAGTGAAAATCCCAGTGGTTTCACCAAATGCAGGTTTGCTCCGGTATTGGCACACAGCCTGATAATGTTACCGGTATTCGGCGGTATTTCCGGTTCAAATAAAACGATGGTGAACATAAGATTGATTGGGAGGGGCATATGCTATTCAGAGCCCAGTATTTTACATGTGTAATGTCTACTTGTTTTAATGAATGTAATTAACTTTGCTATTGTGGCAATTTAATTAGCGTTTAAATTAATTGTTATTTCGCATAGTTAAAATCCTTCATCATTAATTCAATGTTATTCAACGTTTAGTACTTAACGGCATACACAAATCTCCAACCCCTTGTGACTTTGAATAGATGTCGAACACATCAGCACCTTCTTTCAGGTCTTCACGGCTGCTAGCGTACTCGATTGGAAGATGAGCGCTCTGTGTCGTTGATGAGCCCTGCCAGCACCTGCGTTTCGCCATTTTTTAGGCGCAGCGTGGTGTTGGCATTACGTGTACCGACCTGATAGGTAAGGGTGCCGCTCTTGCTGGTAATTTCCTTGGCGATATTGCTTACCTCCAGACCAATATCTATTGAGACCTCATCCGATACCATAAAACTTGGTTCAACCTCAAGCTTAATGCCAACGTCAAGATAGTTTACCGATTCTGAAGTCGAGTTTGTGTTGGTTGTTGTTGTAATTACCGGCACTCTGTCACCGATGTGGATTTTAGCTTTTCTGTGATTCTTGACCCGAATGCGGGGGTTGGCCAGCAACTTGCTGTCACTATCTGTTGCTAGTAAATTGAGCACAAAAACAGGGTTGGTGAAACTAATAAACCCATTGGTTGGATTAAGTTTGTGAAGCTCGTCGAATGTTAGGGATGTTGATCCATTGGATGCTACAGCACCGGCTCCTTTAACCCCTACTCCGAGCGTGTTGGGGTAATTTACTCCTAGGTTAAGTAGTTTATTGCTGTTGATCTCCAGCACTTCTACTTCCAGCAGTACTTCAGGGTCGCTAAGATCGTATGATGCGATCAATTTTTCAATCAGTTTTACGTTTTCTGCTGAATCGCGAACAACCAGAATGTTAAGTTTTTCATCGATGAATATATCCTTAACTTTCAGCATGGTCTTAAGCAAACTCATCACTTGTTTGGGGTCAACGTTATTGAGGTAAAAAGTTCTGATGACTATTTCTTCATAATCTGCCTTTTTGTTAAGAGGGTAACCGTTGTTACTGAAAGTCCCAGTGTTTTTTAGTTTTAGCCCGGGAGGGCACAGAGGTACGCCTCCCCCAGCAAAAATGCTTTGCCCGCCACATTGATCTCCGGGAGGGATCGGATTTGCGCAAAGATGCTGTGATTCTGCTAGAAGCGTACCCACCACCCCGTATCTTTTGGCTGCAAACCATTCCGGGATATTAAGGCCATCATCATTGCCTGGGTAAAGTATGCTGTTTATGTTTTGTAAGCACGCATCTTTAAATTCTGCTGCGGGCGACTTTTCTATTAATGCAGGTTTATAGTCGGGCTGTGTACAGCCTTCAATTCCGTGTGGACCTAATTGCGTTCCTGTCCCTAATACGTATAGCCAGACTGGATTAGTTTTTACATGAGCTGGCTCAGCTTGCAATGTTCCACTCAATGGCGGCAAAAGCACTAGGCTCAATAAAGCACTGATGCGCGAGCGTCGTGATAAAGCTAGTCTGGCAGGGTTTGTGCCGTAGTTGGTTGCATGGCTGGTTTTATGAAGTGTTTTGGTATTCATGCTCGGTTTACCTTCTTTACTTGGGTGCGGCAGTTGAAGACGTTGTCGGGGCTACTGATTCAGGTTGGCAAGACTTGTAATCAGAATTGGCATGTTGATATACGTTGTTTGGATACGCCTCAGACTGCAGAGCATTTGGCTCTGCTTGTATAGTGAGCGCATGCAGCATTTTTGTCTCATCATGCCATCGTTCCTAAAGTTATTTCCAGTTTGATAAATCTATTAACCGCTATGCAATTGATCATTTTATACAGACATTAAATGGGAAAAATTCCCATGTAAATAGTTTTTTTGATTTATATGAAACTTATTTATTTTTGTATTGATAAATAACAATTTGGGCATATTAGGGGTTATGCAAATAAGTTATTTTGAGAAAGGCTATTTAATTTTATAGATGTGCACTGTTGACTTTTATTGAGGAGATATAGCTTGTTGAGTAGAGCGGTATTGAGAGAAAACTATATGAGTTGCTGGCGTGGTGCTGGTGTTGGTGATATTTAGAGCGGTAACATTAAGTCGCTTGACCGGTCTGGATACTTTAATTCAAGGGGATGCTAAGTGAAAAGTTATTTTGGTAGTGTTCTTGCAATCACCCAGCATTCTACATGGGCAGCGCCTGCCTGTTTTAAAGTTTTGGCTAATTCGTTGAGGCTGGCACCGGTGGTCATTACATCATCAACCAATGCAATGTTAAGGCCTTGCAGGTTTTTGTCGCACTGAAAAACACCCCGTATGTTTTTGATACGTTCTTTTAGCGGTAGGCTGGCCTGCGGCGGTGTAAGTCTGGTGCGCTGGCATGAAGTAAAGTCGAGTTTAATGTGTCTTTTCTTGCTGATAATGCGTGCAATTTCTAATGCCTGATTGAATCCGCGCTGTTTGAGGCGTTCGTTATGCATGGGCATCGGCATGATCAGATCGGTTTGCGCATGAGTGTTTGGGTGAGTTTCAAGCAAGTGTTTGATAAATAAAGACGCAAAAGTATCAGCCAGATGCAGCGATTCCTTGTATTTATAGTGTTGCAGTAGCCGGTCCAGCGGGTAGTTATAGTTGAATAAGGCATGTGTCGCATCAAAGCTGGGAGTGGACTGCAAGCAATGCCCGCAAATCAGGCCATCTGATAGCAAGCCGCATTGCGGGCACTTTGGTGCCGTATGCCACGGAAGGCTGTGCAGGCAGTCGCGGCAAAGCCCATGTTCGCCACCATTGTGATTAGCACATAGCATGCAGGCTTGCTGCAGCATGGAATTGAAAATATGCTTAAATTTTAATCTATTGTTCAAAATTTGCAGGGCTTTTTGTTGACAAGGTATAATGCAAAATATTCAATACGTTATTAAACCAGCGATATACCGAATCCAAATTCGGTAGCCACGCTGTCAATCAAGGAAACGCACATGCTTGAATCGGCAACAACATCACCGGTAGCTTCCAGTAACGAAGCAGTTATCAATACTGAGCATCTTAAAGCTAATTTAGAAAAATCATGCACGCCAAAAACAGTTGATCGCTGGAGTGTTGACGACATTGTCGCATTATTTGAGTTGCCGTTCAGCGATTTGATGTATCGCGCGCAAACTGTGCACCGTGAAAACTTTGATCCGAACGCGGTTCAGGTCAGCACTCTGTTATCGATTAAAACCGGTGGCTGTTCAGAAGATTGCGGTTATTGCCCGCAGGCTGCGCGCTACCATACCGAGGTTGAAAGCGAACCATTAATGGCATTGGATGATGTAGTTGCCGCAGCTAAAGAAGCTAAAGACAACGGTGCCAGCCGTTTCTGCATGGGTGCCGCATGGCGTGGTCCGAAACAGCGCGACCTGGAGCCGGTGCTGAGAATGATTGAGGAAGTGAAAGCTTTGGGGCTGGAAACCTGCGCTACTTTGGGCATGCTGAAAGAAGGCCAGGCTGAACAGTTGAAAGAGGCTGGCCTTGACTACTACAACCACAACCTAGACACAGCGCCGGAATTTTACGGTGAAGTGATTACCACGCGCACTTATCAGGATAGATTGGAAACACTGGAGCGCGTGCGCAGCCAGAACATTCACGTTTGTAGCGGCGGTATTATCGGTATGGGCGAATCACGCAACCAGCGCGCCGGCTTGCTGGCGCAGTTGGCTAATATGGAGCAGCCGCCTGAGAGTGTGCCGATTAACCTGCTGACACAGGTTGAGGGCACACCTTTGCACGGCACTGAAGAGTTGGATCATCTCGAGTTTGTGCGCACGATTGCAGCGGCACGTATCACCATGCCGACTAGCTATGTGCGTTTGTCAGCGGGTCGTCAAAGTATGAGTGAAGGTACGCAGGCTATGTGTTTTCTGGCTGGCGCTAACAGTATTTTCTACGGCGAAAAATTGTTAACCACAGGCAACCCGGAAGCGGACACGGATAAGCAGTTGTTTGCAAAACTTGGTATCAATAAAATCTAAATGTTAGCGGCTTTACAAAAAGAGCTTGAGCAACGCAAGGCTAATGGCTTGCTGCGTCAGCGTCGCCTGCTGGATTCGCCGCAGGCGGAGCATATTGTTGCCAACCAGAAGCCATACCTGTCATTTTGCAGTAATGATTATCTTGGCTTGGCAAATCGTCCTGAACTGATCGCTGCCATGCAGAAGGCCGCAGGCGATTCCGGTGTCGGCAGTGGTGCGTCCAATCTTATTACCGGCCATCATCGCTACCATGATTCATTGGAAAAGCAGCTCGCCAGATTTGTGGATATGCCGGCAGCATTATTGTTCTCTACCGGTTACATGGCAAATATCGGTGTGCTTGGTGCGCTGATGGGGCGTGGTGATGCCATTTTTGCGGATAAGTTGAACCATGCCTGCCTCAATGACGGCGCTTATTTTTCCTACGCGGATTTTCACCGTTACCCGCATAACGATGTTGCGGCATTAGAAAAGCTCCTGCAAGCAAGCCAAGCCAAGCATAAGATGATTGCTGCCGATGCGGTGTTCAGCATGGATGGCGACATTGCGCCGATACCGGAATACCTGGCACTGTGCGAAAAGTATGATGCCTACCTGTATCTGGATGACGCGCATGGTTTCGGCGTTTTAGGCGAGCATGGACAAGGCAGCCTGAATCACTTTAATATCAAATCGCCACGTATCGTTGTGATGGCAACACTGGGTAAGGCTGCGGGTGTAGCCGGTGCTTTTGTTGCCGGTGAACAAGTGGTGATTGATTATCTGATTCAAAAAGCCAAAAGCTACGTGTATTCAACACCGGCACCGCCGGCACTATCGGCGACGCTATCAGCTTCGGTGCAGCTGATAGAGCAGGGCGATGACCTGCGCGCCAATTTGAACGCCTTGATTGCGTATTTAAAAGAAAATCTGAAGCTCAAAAAATGGAAGCTGCTGGAATCTGGAACTGCGATTCAGCCATTGATTATCGGCGGCAATGAGGAATCACTGGCGGTTAGCGAGTACTTGCAGACACATGGTATTCTGGTACCGGCGATACGTCCACCTACTGTGCCTGCAGGTACGGCAAGGCTGCGTATTTCATTATCGGCCGCCCATAGCCTGGATGATGTGAAACAGCTGGTGGCGGCAATTCATCAGGCAGAAAGTGTTTTATGAATGTAACTGCAAATAATGTGCATATAGAAACCATTGGCACCGGGCCCAATCTGGTGCTGATTCACGGTTGGGGCATGAGTGGCGCCGTATGGCAGCCGCTGGTGAAAAAACTTAGTAAATTATTTACTTTGCATATTGTTGACTTGCCCGGCATGGGTTTCAGCCGTCCGATAGAGCCGTTTCATCTGCACGCAGTCGCAGAGAAAGTGGCTGAAACACTCCCTGCTGATGCTGATATTGTAGGTTGGTCACTGGGCGGGCAGGTCGCGATGCGAATTGCGCTGGATTACCCGGACTTGGTACGCAGGCTGGTACTGGTAGGCACAACGCCATGTTTTGTAAATAAAAGTTTTGATCAAACCAATACCGAATATAAAATTACCTGGGATGCAGGCATAGACCCGGACGTATTCAGTAACTTTGCTGACAGTGTCAATGAAGATTATCACAAGACGATGACGCAATTTCTGACCTTGCAATGCATGGGCGCGAGTGATGCCCGCAGCACAGTTAAGCTGTTGCGTCATAAATTTGCAGAGTGCCCGACACCATCATCACAGGCGCTGTTCCGTGCTCTGAATATATTGCTGGAAACCGATTTGCGTGCGGAGATTGAGCATATACGTAAGCCGACATTGCTGATTCACGGCGACCGCGATACGCTGGCACCGGTACAGGCTGCACACTGGATGATGCAGAATCTGCCGTCAGGTTTTCTGCGCGTAATGGCCGGAGCATCGCATGCGCCATTTCTTTCACATCAGGAACATTTCATTGATGCGGTTGTACAGTTTTTAGAGCCGCCTACACAGTAATTTATGATGACAGACGATATTTACCGCATCGATAAAGCGCGGGCGCGCGCTTCTTTTGGCCGCGCGGCTGAAACCTATGATGCTGCTGCAATATTGCAGAAACAAGTACGTGAGGAGATGCTGAATCGTCTTGAGCTCGTGAAAATAAATCCGCAGTTTATTCTTGATGCAGGCTGCGGTACCGGGCTGGCAAGCCATGCCCTGCAAAGACGTTATGCAAAGTCGCAGGTAGTGTCACTGGATTTCGCTCACCAGATGCTGCAGAAAACACGCAAGACAAGTAGCAGTCTAGGTCTTGGATATCAGATTAAATCGCTGTTGGGTCGTAAGCAGCAGAATTTGCTGTGCGCTGACATTGAGGCTCTACCTTTGGCGAATAGCAGTGTCGGTTTTGTCTGGTCAAATCTGGCGATTCAGTGGTGCAATGATCTGGATGCTGCTTTGCAGGAGTTTCATCGAGTGCTGCAGCCGGAAGGATTGCTCATGTTCAGTACATTTGGCCCAGACACATTACGCGAGTTAAGGACGGCTGGCGATGCAGCAAGCGCGAATAGCCATACCAGCGTAAGCCGGTTTATTGATATGCATGATATTGGCGATGCGCTGGTACGTGCCGGATTCAGTGCGCCAGTGCTGGATGTTGAGCGCTTTACCCTGACTTATGATGATGTGAAAAGCGTCATGCGTGATTTAAAAAGCATTGGTGCGCACAATGCCACTGATGGCCGTGCTCGCGGTCTGCTAGGTCGCAGCTACTTTGCTAGGCTGGAAGCAGAATATGAACAGTTCCGCCAGCACGACGGCAAGCTGCCTGCGACATTCGAAGTAGTCTACGCACATGCTTGGCGTGCTAAAGATAACCCAAAATTCGAAGATGGCATTTCTCCCATCACATTCAAGCCCAGACAAAAGTAGCAGTCATGCCGCAGTCATATTTTGTAATAGGTACTGATACCAATGTAGGTAAAACCTATGTTGCCAGCGCCTTGCTTCGGCATTTTGTCAGTAGCGGTAAACGCGCGGTTGGCATGAAACCCGTCGCATCAGGCTGTGAGTTGAGTGCGCAGGGTATCTGGCAAGGGCAGCTGGTTAACGATGATGTGGTGGCTTTATATGAAGCCGGTAATGTGCCTGCTTCATTGGAGTTGATTAATCCTTATCATTTCGAACCAGCAATTGCGCCGCACATTGCCGCGGAAAAAGCGGGTGTTGAAATTGATTTGGATTTGATTGTGCGTTTTTACCATGTATTGGCAGAGATGGCCGATGTGGTTGTGGTTGAGGGCGCTGGCGGATTTTTTGTGCCGGTGAATAATCAGCAGACGCTGGCTGATCTTACGGTTAAATTACATCTGCCGATCATATTGGTAGTTGGCATGCGCTTGGGTTGTATCAATCATGCGTTGTTGACGGTTGAGGCAATAAGGGCGAGAGGTTTGACGTTGGCCGGCTGGGTGGCGAACCGGATCGATCCGGATATGAGTATGTTTGAGGAAAATCTGGCTAGCTTGCAGCAGCGTATTGAGGCGCCATGTTTGGGTGTGGTGCCTTGGCAAGCGAAAGCTGAGTTTAATTTGTAAATGGGAGCACTCGCGCGACTAGCGAGTTTTTTTCGCCTCTAGGGGAGTTACTTTCTTATGCTTGTCCATAAGAAAGTAACCAAAGAACACGACACCCCCTACTGCTTATCCTTGCGTTGCTCGTCTTAATGGGCGGCAATCGGAAACTCGCTAGTCGCGCGAGAGCGACGAATTTCTCTGAATTACTTTACTGCGCCAACTGAGCCGATTCTACAACCACCTTGTAAAGCTGCACTTCTTTTGCACTGTTAACGCGTTCGCCAACTGCTACCTGATTGCGCTTACCGGCAGCTACACCGCGAATTGTTAGCAGGCCGCTTTGAGCAACGGCTCTGCCAGTTTGTGCGTCGTACTTGATGACACGTACTTGAACGCGGTCAATGGCGGATGGCGTATTGTTCTGTACCACCGCATATAAATTCCCCGCGCCGTCTGCTTGCGCTCCAGACTGAATATATTTGGCAGGGTTACGCGGCAAATCAAGGCGCACGGCACGTGCGATGGCATCTTTACCAATATCTGAATTAGAGCTGGCAGCGACCTGATAATGCTGCAATGCGCCATTAATATCGCCGCGACTTTCTGCAAGCTGGCCTAACAGGGCGTGTCCCGGTGCAGTTGGCAGTAGTTGATTGGCGCGTTTGAGATATGGCTCAGCCTCGGCTTTTTTGCCCATGTTAAACAGTGCAATGCCGCTTTGAATATGCGGCTTGAAATAATCCGGCTGCATTTTGATCGCTTTGTCATAGAAAGCGAGCGCTTCCTGATTCTTTTTCTGGGTCAGAGCAATGTCGCCTAACAGTTCTTGAAAGCGTGCTTCGCGCGGTTCAATTGCAATGGCCTGATTAGCCAGAGTTTTGGCTTTATCGACATTTTTTTCGCCAAGTGCTTTTACTGCTTCGTCATAAGCTTTATAAGCGCCTTGGCTTGCTCTGAGTTTTGCAGTTTTTTTCGCATAGATCTCCTTGCCCCACTCGCCACCTGCACCGATCTGTGCCAGTGTTGCTTTATTGGCTGCTACACGTTCGGGTGATGGCGGGTGGCTGGCAAATAGACCTTCTATGAAGTTACTTTTACGGCCTGCACTTAAGCGCACAAAGGTTTCTTGCAAAGTCACTGCTGCAGTTGGGTCATAACCCGCTTTTTTCATATATTGCATGCCGTAGAGGTCAGATTCACTTTCTGCATCACGGCCATATTTGCTGTTTACCAGTTGTGCGCCAGCCTGTGCGCCGCCAACAATCAGGTTGGCGTAATCGGTGTTCTGTGCGCCAATACCAACGGCGATCATTGCACCTTGCAGCATAATCCCGCGCTCCATACCTTTTGCGCCGTGGCGTGCTGCGGCATGCACCATTTCATGCCCCATGACTGCGGCGAGTTCGGCTTCACTGTTCAGTTCATAAAGCAGACCGCGGTTGAATGCGATTTTACCGCCCGGCATTGCCCATGCATTCGGCACGGAGTCATTGATAACCTTGTATTCATAGGGTAGTTTGCGGTCAGAAACAGCAGCCAGTTTATCGCCCACGCTTTGCACGTAAGCTGTCAGTTCCGCATCCAGCACATAATCGCCACCCTGGGATTGACGGGTAGGCGAGTAATTTTGAGTGCCGATAGCGATTTCTTTTTCTTCCGAGATCAACTGTACTTCACGTTTTTTAGTAACCGGATTCACGCCGCAAGTGCTCACAGTCAGCACTAGAGCCAGTAGTGATAATAGCGATAAACGTCGTGGCAGGGTATGTTTCATTTTGGTTGGCTCGCAATGTTCTGAAAAGGCATAAGGTATAAGCGTAAATTGAAGCTATCGGTAGAGTTTTTGCTGCTCTATATATTCAATGACATTATCTGGTATTAGGTAGCGTACTGAATCTCCATGCTGCAGCGCATGTCGTATGGCTGTGGATGATATATCCAGCGCTGTAATCTGACGCATCGTGACAAACCCCGCCGCCTGATGATGCAGGTCATCACTATTCTCGGAGTAGTGGTTGTGTAAAAAGGTTTCCAGTGTTTTTGATAACTTATGTTCATGGCCAATTAGCGGCGGTCTTTGCACCAAGGCGATGTGGCAAAGGGTGATGATTTCTTGCCAGCGATGCCAGGTATCAAATTTTGTGAAAGCGTCGCTGCCCATAAACAGTGTGATACTGGTTTTCTCGCCTAATTCTTCACGCAGACTGAGCAGTGTGTCCACAGTATAGGAGGCTCCGGCTCGGTGTAGTTCACGGTCATCAAAAACGAAGCTGTCATTATCGGCAATGGCCAGCTTTACCATGGCAGCGCGCTGCTCGGCGCTGATGGCTGGGGTATCTTTATGTGGTGGGTTTGCCGCCGGTATGAAACGTACAGTGTCCAGATTCAGCGCATCTGCAAGCTCCTGTGCCATGCGCAAGTGCCCGAAATGAATGGGGTTGAACGTACCGCCGAGAATGCCAATGGCTGGCATTCTGGCTGTGAGGTTTGCGGCGGTGTTCAAGTGCAGAGCCTTGTGTTAAGCGCGAACTTGTCCGTCGCCCAGCACTACATATTTTAACGAGGTTAAGCCTTCCAGCCCTACCGGGCCCCGTGCGTGCAGTTTGTCAGTCGAGATGCCGATTTCGGCACCAAAACCGTATTCAAAGCCATCAGCAAAACGGGTGGAGGCATTGACCATGACGCTGCTGGAATCTACTTCGCGCAGGAACCTTCTGGCTTTAGTGTAATTCTCGGTCACAATCGCTTCAGTGTGCTGTGATGAGTGCTCGTTAATGTGCTCAATCGCTTCATCGAGGCCACTCACGACTTTGCATGAGATGATTGCAGCCAGGTATTCAGTGTAATAATCTTCTTCTGTGGCTGGTTTCGCCTGTTTTACCAGTGCGCAGGTTTCTGCGCAGCCGCGAATCTCGATGCCATGGCTGGTAAGCATATCAGCAAGTTTAGGCAGCATGCTTGCTGCGACTGAACGTGCAATTAAAAGGGATTCAGCGGTGTTGCAGGTACCTAAACGCTGCGTCTTGCTGTTTTCCAGTATGCGCAGTGCCTTGTCAAAATCAGCATCGTCATCCACGTACACGTGGCAGTTGCCGTCCAGATGTTTAATCACTGGGATACGTGCATCGTTAGAAATACGCTCAATCAGCCCTTTGCCGCCGCGTGGCACGATTACGTCGACATATTGTTTCATCGTGATCAGTTCACCTACGGCAGCACGGTCAGTTGTTTCAACTACCTGCACCGCCGTTGTAGGCAGGGCGGCTTCTTTCAGACCTTCATGTACGAGTTTAGCCAATGCCTGATTACAGTGGATTGCCTCGGAGCCGCCGCGCAGGATCGCTGCGTTACCTGATTTAATGCATAACCCTGCAGCATCAACTGTGACATTTGGACGCGCTTCATAAATAATGCCGATAACGCCGAGCGGTACGCGCATCTGGCCGATTTGAATACCGCTTGGGCGATATTTGAAATTACTCATTTCACCGATCGGGTCGGCAAGGCTGGCTATCTGCGCCAAGCCTTCCGCCATGTTGTTAATGGATTTCTCAGTGATCGTGAGGCGATCCAGCATCGCATCATCCAGCCCGTTTGCACGCGCTGCATCGAGATCCAGTTTGTTAGCGGCAAGCAGGGCAGTTTTTTCACGCAGGATTGCCTTGGCAATCGCGTTGAGTGCAATGTTCTTCTGGTTGGTACTGGCGCTGGCCATCTGGCGTGAAGCCCTGCGAGCCTCAATGCCAATGTTTTGCATGTATTGTTGAATATTCATGTCTAATTCTACTTTAGAAATTTTAACCGCCGATAAACGCCGATGCACGCCGATAAAATCACCAGATTAACACTCTGTGTACTTCGATAAATCTTGCTTGCGTTTAAGGTTGGCATAATGAGAAATCTTAACATAACAAAACAAGATTCCTTAATTTGCATTCGAAACGATATGGCAGGTGATGTCACATGATAGCCGACCAAATGGGTTTGATTGGCGTGCATCGGCGTTTATCGGCGGTTAGTTAAGTTTTTGATTAACGGCTACGAACTTTCGCTAAACCAAAGCAAAGCCTGGATATTTCCAGCCAGGCATCACCCAGCATCACGCCTTTGGCTGTTCTGTCGATATCGGCTAGTTTTTGTAACGCTGCTTCCAACTGGCGCAGGCTTAAACGTGACAGGGCACGCTTGACCAAAGCCTGCCGGTCGCCGTAAATCCGCGCGCTAGTCATGGCATTGTTGATATTCTCGCCGCGCATTTCGGCCTGTTTAATGCGCACTAATGGCCTTAACACCCACATCAGCGGGTTCATGACGGCGACAGCATTCTCGCCTTCATCTTGCAAGCCCTGCAAAATACGCACTGTGCGTTCTGCATCGCCTTGCAATACTGCTTCACCGAGCTGAAACGCATCATAACGCGATACATTGAGTACGGCTTCGCGCACGGTTTCATCTGAAAGTTCGCCTTGCGGGTAAAGTAAGCCTAGCTTCTGTACTTCCTGATTGGCAGCAAGCAGGTTGCCTTCAACCTGGTGCGCCAGAAATTCCAGAGTCTGTGTGCAGGTATGCTGGCCTTGCTGTGCGAGTCTGTTTGCAATCCATTTAGGCAGGTTGGCTGCGTCAACTTCGTTAAGCGTAATGGTTTGCGCCTGCGTCTCCAGTGCATTGAACCATGTGCTGTTTTTAGCGTCCCGTTCCAGTGTCGGCAGTATGATGACCACAGTAGTGTCGGGCATGGATTTGGCCGCTAAGGCCACCAATGCCTTGCCGCCATCTACACCGGGCTTGCCTGAAGGTATGCTGAGTTCCAGCAAGCGGCGGCTGGCAAACAGTGAAATCGATTGGCCGTAATTTTGCAGCTGCTGCCAGTTAAAATTGCGTTCAACGGTTAAACTTGTACGCTCTTCAAAGCCTTGCGCACGGGCTGCAGCACGAATCGCATCGAGGCATTCGCGCTGCGCCAATGGTTCGTCTCCAGCTAATACATACAGTGCCTGCAGGCCTTGTTTTAGATGTGATTCCAGTTGAGCCTGAGCCAAGCGCATGAATTTTATTGTTGCGTTGCAGCTGGTTTGATTGCTGTTAAACGACGCAGCAGTTCACGTATTGCATCGGTACGCATGTCTGCATTAAGTCTGGCTTCTTCTTCAGCTTTACCGAGCAAAGCACTATCGCTATAAGAAAAATCGCGGCGTCCGCGTATTGTCTGTACTGGGCCCCACGTCGGGCTGCTGGCTTCACGCACCCTGAAGTTAAGCAGATAAATAAGCTCAAATTCACGTACCAGACCGCCGCCACTCAGAGACAGAATACGTTTCTGATTACTTTCGCTTAGTAGCTCCAGTAACAGCTCGGCATCTTCAGCGTTTTGAACCACCTGTACACCATTGGTTTTAAGGTTGCGTGCCAAGTCTCTGGATATAGTGAGTTTGCCACCTTGTATATACAGCGTCTTAAATGCTAAATCAGCCACCCCCCTTAATTGAAAGCCGCAGGCAGACAAAGCAAGCGTTAACAGCATGATGATGCTGATAACAGTTTTTCTGCGCGCATTTACTAAGGAAAGGGCGTTTTGCATGGTTTATCCTACGACAACGTTAATAAGTTTATTTGGCACCACGATGATTTTACGTACTGACATATTTTCTTCAATATATTTCTGCACGCAAGGTTGCTCCAATGCCAGCTTCTCGATATTTTCACGGGTTTCTGATTTTGCTACGCTGATGCTGCCACGTAACTTACCGTTAACCTGAATCACGTATTCAATGCTGTCTTGTACCATAGCACTTTGGTCTGCCGTTGGCCATGCCGCATGCAAAATATGGCTGCCTGGGCATAATTCTGACCACAATGCCTGGCAAACGTGCGGCACAATCGGTGACAGCAAGAGTGCAACATTCTGCAGAACCTCTTGCCGCACTTGTCTGGTAATGTCGTCGGTGCCTTCGATTTTAGCCAGCGCATTCATCAATTCCATGACGGAGGAGATTGCGGTGTTGAAGCTGTGGCGGCGACCATAGTCATCAGCCACTTTCTCAATGGTCAGGTGCAGTTGGCGGCGCAGGTTTTTAAGTTCAGCGTTCAAGTCGCCGGCACTATAAGCACTCACTGTACCTGGTTCAACGTGCTCATAAACGGCTTTCCATAGGCGGCGCAAGAAGCGGTGAGCACCTTCCACGCCACTGTCAGCCCACTCAAGACTTTGCTCTGGTGGCGCTGCAAACATCATGAACAGGCGTGCAGTATCTGCACCATAGGTATCAATTAACTCCTGCGGGTCAACCGTGTTGCCTTTGGATTTACTCATTTTAGTACCGTCTTTGAGCACCATGCCTTGAGTGAGCAGGTTGGTGAACGGTTCATCATTTTTCAGCAAACCGACATCGCGCATCAGTTTGTTGAAGAAACGCGCATATAACAGATGCAGAATTGCATGTTCAATACCGCCTACATACTGGTCAACCGGCAACCAGTAGTTGGCACGTTCGTCGGCCATGGCAGTGTTGCTGTCAAAACTGGCGTAGCGTGCAAAGTACCATGATGATTCAAAGAATGTATCCAGTGTGTCGGTCTCACGAGTGGCTTTGCTGTTACACGTAGGGCATGTGGTATCGTAAAAATGAGGGTCTTTTTTAATTGGTGAACCTACACCATCCATGACCACATCTTCCGGTAATACGACCGGCAATTGTTCAGCAGGTACCGGTACTTCGCCGCAGCTTGGACAGTGTACGATAGGGATTGGGCAGCCCCAGTAACGCTGGCGTGAAACACCCCAATCGCGCAGGCGGTATTGGGTGCGGCGTTTGCCCAGGTTTTTGGAAGATAGTGCAGCTGCAATCGCAGTACTTGCACCATCAAAATCCAGGCCATTGAATTCGCCAGAATCAAATAATATGCCATGCTCAGTCATAGGTAAGGTATCAATCTCAGCATGTTTAATGACTGCTTTAATCGGTAAGCTGTACTTATTCGCAAACTCAAAGTCACGCTCATCATGTGCCGGCACTGCCATCACAGCACCTTCGCCGTAGCTGGCTAATACATAGTTGGCAACCCATACTGGCAGTTGTTCGCCATTCAATGGGTGCGTGACGAATAAGCCGGTAGCCATGCCTTTTTTCTCTGCCGTGGCAATGTCGGCTTCGGCTACGCTGCCGCGTTTGCATTCAGCGATAAAGTCAGCCAGTGCCGGGTTGTTTTGTGCCGCCTGTGTTGCCAGTGCATGTTCAGCCGCAACTGCTACATAGGTTGCACCCATGAGTGTGTCCGGGCGGGTAGTGTAGACTTTGAGATTGCCTTCTTGACCAATGATTGGGAACTCAACCTCGCAGCCGTAGCTTTTGCCGATCCAGTTGCGCTGCATGGTTTTTACCTGCTCAGGCCAGCCATCCAGTTTATCGAGGTCGTTCAGCAGTTCTTCGGCATAAGCGGTGATTTTCATGAAATATTGCGGAATGTCACGCTTTTCAACCAAAGCACCACTGCGCCAGCCACGGCCGTCGATCACTTGTTCATTTGCAAGTACAGTGCCGTCGACCGGATCCCAGTTTACTGTCGAGGTTTTTTTGTAAATCAGGCCTTTTTTGTATAGTTCTGTGAACAGCCATTGTTCCCATTTGTAGTATTCAGGCTTGCAGGTCGCAATTTCACGGTTCCAATCCACGCCCAAGCCTAGTTGCTTGAGCTGTGTTTTCATGTGTTCAATATTGCTGTAGGTCCAGGCGGCTGGTGCCGTATTGTTTTTGATTGCAGCATTTTCAGCAGGCAAACCGAATGCATCCCAGCCCATAGGCTGCATGACGTTAAAGCCCTTCATTTTATGAAAACGGCTTAATACGTCGCCAATCGTGTAGTTGCGCACGTGCCCCATGTGCAGTCGGCCACTAGGGTATGGGAACATCGATAAGCAATAGTATTTAGGCTTGTCGGATTGTTCTGATGCAGCGAAGGTTTGATTGGCTTCCCAGTATTGCTGGGCGGATTGTTCGATCTCTTTGAAAGGGTACTGCTGTTGCATAATTTAACTATTCTTGAATATTATACGAATAGCGAGATTATACCTTTCGCGGGTGAATAATGCGATTTCTCGTAACGTCATTCCCGCGGAGGCGGGAATCTAGGTAAGTAGCATTATTAAAGTAGCTTGATTGGTGGAATGAAATGTTACTTGGTTTGTTGAGTATGTCGGGAGTTGCCCGACAGCAAGGTACCTTATTTTGCTTGTCCAAAAAAAGTACCCAAACAAAAAGACACCCCCTGTCGCTTGTTTCCTGTGTTGCTCGTCTTAACGGGCGGCAATCGGAAACTCGCCCAATACAATCAATTGGGCTCAAACAGCCAATTGCCGAAATCCCCCATTAAGACTGCGCTACTCGGCGCGATAGTAGGGGAGTTCTTGAGCTAGTAGGCAGGTGTGTAAGTTGATTTTTACACACCTTGATATCGCGTTATTTTAATGCCGCAAAAATATTATCGCGAATCACACTCATGTCGCCCAAGCCGTTCACAAATACATGTTTAGGTGCGCCTTCTTTGCCGCTGTTAGCCCAGTCTGTGTAGTATTTAACCAGTGGTTTGGTCTGGCTATGGTAAACCTCTAAACGTTTTTTAACTGTTTCTTCTTTGTCGTCGTCGCGCTGTACCAGGTCTTCACCGGTTACGTCATCTTTGCCTGCCACTTTTGGCGGGTTAAATTTAACGTGGTAAGTACGGCCGCTGGCAGGGTGTGAGCGGCGGCCGCTCATGCGCTCTACGATTGCTTCATCAGGCACGTCGATTTCAACCACGTAATCAATGCCTACGCCAGCTGCTTTCATTGCTTCCGCCTGCGGAATAGTGCGTGGAAAACCATCAAACAGGAAGCCGTTTGCACAATCAGCTTCTTTAATGCGCTCACTCACTAAACCAATAATTACTGCGTCCGGTACTAAACCGCCTGAGTCCATGAAAGATTTAGCTTCCAGACCCAAAGGTGTGCCAGCTTTAACCGCTGCACGCAGCATGTCGCCGGTTGAGATTTGTGGGATATTGAATTTTTCACGCAGGTGAGTTGCTTGAGTGCCTTTGCCAGCGCCAGGTGCGCCTAAAAGAATGATACGCATGAGATTTTCCTAAAAGGTTGAGTATTGAATTTTTCGAAATTATATTTGAATTTGAGCTGTTTGCACTTAGCTGGCTGTTAAATGATTGGCGATAGCGACAAAATCGGCCACGCCAAGGTTTTCGGCACGCTGCTGTGAGTCGATGTTGAGCGCGGTAAATCCGTCATCATCAAGCAGGCCTTTAAGGGTGTTGCGTAGCGTCTTGCGGCGCTGACCAAATGCGGCAGTCACGATCTTGGCAAACAGCGCTTCATCGCTGGCAACGAATGGCAGTTGTGCATGCGGCACGCAGCGTACAAAAGCAGATTCTACTTTTGGTGCCGGATCAAATGCCTCTGGCGGTACGGTAAACAGGTATTCCATCTGCAGGCGATATTGCAGCATCACACTCAGCCTGCCGTAGGCTGCCGTAGATGGGTCAGCCACCATGCGCTCGACCACTTCTTTTTGCAGCATGAAGTGCATATCAGTGATGACTTTTACGTTATCAAGCAGATGAAACAAAATAGGCGTCGAGATGTTGTAGGGCAGGTTGCCGACTACTCTCAAATTTTCACCCAGTGAGCTGAAGTCAAATTTCAGCGCATCCGAGTTGTGTATGGTAATGCTGTTTTTGGCATATTCTTTCTGCATCCACGCAATGATGTCGCGGTCTACTTCCACCACATGCAGCATATCCAGTTTTTGCAGTAAAGGTTTTGTGAGCGCGCCGAGGCCCGGGCCGATTTCAACCATGAGGTCATCTGGTTTTGGTGAAATTGCTGATACCAGACTGTCAATCACACCTTGATCGGTGAGGAAGTTTTGGCCAAAGCGCTTTTTTGCAACGTGTTTCATATTGAGTGTACTTTAGTGTTTGTTGTTGGCTAACAATATGGCCAGTTCAATCGCTGCCAGCAGGCTGCCAATTTCGATGTTGCCGGTGCCGGCAAGATCCAGTGCGGTACCATGGTCGACCGAGGTGCGGATGATGGGCAAGCCCAGCGTGACGTTTACACCCTCGCCGAAACTGGCGTGTTTTAGCACAGGCAGGCCTTGGTCGTGATACATGGCGAGCACTGCATCTGCTTTACTTAGATGGTGCTTGGCAAACAAGGTATCTGCCGGTAGTGCACCTACAAGGTTCATGCCTTCTTTACGTAGTTTTTCCAATACCGGATTGATGATTTCAATTTCTTCTCGACCCAGATAGCCATCTTCACCTGCATGCGGGTTAAGGCCGGCCACCAGAATCCGCGGGTTTGTAATGCCAAACTTGCTGATCAGGTCATGATGCAGGATGCGAACGGTAGTTTCCAGACTGCTTTTGCTAATTGCCTGCGGCACATCTTTTAAGGGCAGGTGTGTGGTTGCGAGTGCTACGCGCATGCCGCCACCGACCAGCATCATCACAACTTGTTCGGTATTGGTGAGTTCGGCGAGAAATTCCGTATGACCGCTGAAGGCAATACCTGCATCATTGATAACCCCTTTGTGCACTGGCGCGGTAACCATGGCATCAAAAAGATTGGTCTTGTGCTGTTCAGAGGTACAGCCTAATGCTGCTGTTCTCAATGTATTTAATACATATTCACTGTTATGCGCATCTAGTTTGCCGGCAATTACCGGGTTGTTTATTGCTTGATGTAAAACTGTGAGCGAGCCGTTGCCGCTATGCGGCTGGTTTTGCATTTCAGCAAAAGCTTGGATATTGAGTGCCACACCTATTTGCGCGGCACGTGCCTTTAGCATGTCGCTGTCTGCGATGACGACTATTTGTGCACTTAACGCTTTATGCGCGAGTAGCACGCACAGGTCAGGACCTATGCCTGCCGGCTCGCCGGCGGTGATGGCAATGCGAGGTAGTGTATTGTTCAAAAGGCTGAATAAAAATACTTAAAGGTTAAAATTTATCTTCAAGTCTGTACTCTACGTAAGCACGGTCGCGTAATTCACGTAACCAGTCCTGAAAAGCTTCATCGGCCTTGCGTAGACGGATTTCCTGACGTGCTTTCAGGCGGGCTGCTTCTTTACTCATATCTTGCTTACGGCGTTCGAGCACTTGAATGATATGCCAGCCAAATGGGCTGCGAACAGGTTCGCTGATCTGGTTGTCTTTAAGCTCATTCATGGCTTTTTCAAACTGGGGAACGGTATCTCCGGGATTCACCCAGCCCAGATCGCCACCATTTGATGCTGTGCCGTCTTCAGAGAACTGGCGTGCGAGCACTTCGAACTTTTCACCATTATCCAGTCGATCTTTGATGTTATCCATTTTTTGTTTGCCGTCTTTTTCGGATAAGATTTCAGACAGTTTAATCAGGATATGTCTCGCATGCGTCTGTTCAATCACTAAAGGGGAATTGCCGCCACGCTTGCTGGTAAGCTTTAATATATGAAAGCCGTTTGGGCTGCGCAGAGCTGGCGAAGTTTCCCCAGCTTGCATGTTTTTCAAGGCATCAAGAAATAACGCCGGTAACTGCGCAGCCGCTTTCCAGCCTAGATTGCCACCCTCTAGCGCGTTAGGAGCATCGGAGTAACTTGCGGAGACTTTGGCAAAGCTAGCACCGTCTTGCAGGGCTTTGATCGCTTCATCAACTTTGGCTTTTGCTTTCTGCACTTCCTCAGTAGAACCCTCTTCTGGCGTGCGGATCAGAATGTGTGAGATTTCAAATTCATCACGGTTTTCATTGCTGGAGGCTTGGGTTGTCAGGAAGTTATCGATTTCTGATTCGCTGACATTGACGCGGCTTTCAACTTCGCGCTCACGCAAACGTGCGATCGTAATCTCATTGCGAATGTCGGCTCTGAACTTGGCCATGCTGATACCATCAGCGTTTAATGCATCGCCAAATTCTTTTACAGACATCTGATTTTGTTCTGCAATTCGCTCTATGGTTTTGTCGAGCTGGTTATCATCTACTTTCAAGCCGGTCTGTGCTGCGTACTGCAATTGCAGAGCATCAGAAATCAAACGCTCCAGGATTTGCTTACGCAGAACATTTTCCTGCGGCAGTTCAGCCCCTTTTTTTGTAAGCTGCGCAGTTAGCGTGCGGATGCGGCTTTCAAGTTCCTGTTCGGTGATCACTGTTTGATCAACGATTGCAACAATGCGATCCATTTTGACGATATCTGCTGCAGATGCAGTGAAATGAACGATGCTTAATAAAGTAAATAGTAAGATTTGAACAAAAGTATGCAACATAGTTACTCGTAATATGGTTGTTGATTGGTATTAGGTATCAGCCCGGTGCTGACATAACCTGGAATATTGCGCTGGATAATTCTGAGTGGGTTCGCGCCGATTGAAGCCAGGCCGCCCAGTTCGAGCTGAAAGAACAAAGCGTAGTTCGCTTCAGCAGTAGCTGTACTCACACGTTGAATCACACTTCGCGCTTGCCAGCATCCTGCATCATACTCCAAACCGCCAATTGTTTCGATGATTCGATTTTCCCTGAATGAGTAGTTGGCACGACCAATGCCATACCAGCCTTTGCCTAGCGGCCATTGAGCTGACATATCGCTTTGATCAATCGAGTCTTGCCTGTAGCTGTAGCTCAGATTCAGTACTTTTCCCGGTTCCGGATTGTAACGTCCTGAAATCGTGGAGCGAACCGAATTCGAGTTATCTGTGTTGTATTGCCAGAAAGCATCTACAATCCAGCTATTTTTAAGCTGAGCACTGATGCCTGCAATGATGTCAGAGCTGTTGGTTTTCCGGAACAAGCTGGGGTCTCTGTAGTTCAGGGCAACTTTCTGGTCTGAGAAGTAATAACGCTGACCAATGGAAGCAGATAATCGTTGTGTGCCAGTGCTGCTTTCAATGAAGCGCGTAGTCAATGCAAAACTGACTTGATTGGCATTGTTGATACGGTCGTTGCCTACAAACTGGTTTTCGCTGAACAGCGAACTGAAGTTCAAGTCAGTCAGGCTGGTGTCAAAAACCGGGATGTTGGATTGGTCACGATTAGGGATGTATACATAAAACAAGCGTGGTTCCAGTGTTTGCGAATAACCGCGTTTAGCTATTTTAAAATCCCGGTCAAAATACAAGCCGCTATCCAGGCTGAATATTGGTAAGGTGCGCTGGTAAGTTGACTCTTTGTATGGGTCGTCATTCAAACTGTAGTTGGTGTGATGAATACCGAATTTTGGAGTCACATAACCAAAGGGCCGGGCGAACGGAATGCTGATGCTGGGGTTAATGGTAGTACGTGTACCGGTTACTCGCGGGTCACCCGTTGCAGTAAGCGGGGCATTTTTATTAATGTCAAACACTGCCAGCTGTGAATACAAATTAGCCTTGATGTCTCCATAATATTTATTACCCACTAATGTCATTTGCGGCAGGCGCTCATAAGGATATGAATCTTGTCTCAGCGTCTGGAATTTTTGTGCGATAGCATTGAATTGCCAGTTTTCATCTGCATAGTCTAAATTAAATTGTTGCGGCAGATTGATTCGGCTGGTGGTAACAATACGCGTGGACATCTCTGAAAAGTATTGGTCATCTGATACTTTTTCAAGGCTGTAACCAGCTGACCAGCCGTTTCCAAACCTGTGCTGGTGCTTCAGATTGGCGTAGTAACGCGTTTCGTTGCTGAGGCTGTCATTAGGCAGGTATTCTAAATTGCTGGTACCGGCAAAGTTATCTTCCAGATATCTGAATTCACCTTGTAACTGTATGCCGCGCTTACTTAGTGCACGCGTCGCAAGTGTCGCATCCATATTAGGCGCGATATTCCAGTAATAAGGTAATAGCGCTTCAAAGCCACTGCGGCTGGTACTGCCAACAGTAGGTGCAAGAAATCCGCTTTTGCGCTGATCATTGAATGAAAAACTAATCCACGGCGTATAAAGTATCGGTACGCCTTTGAATTCGATGCGTGCATTTTTTGCAGTACCGGTGTCAGTGTAGTCGTTAAGTGATATTTCACTGGCTTTAATATACCAGTCATCAACATCGGCTTCACATGTGGTGTAGCGTGCATTCAGCAGACGCTTTTTATCTTCACCCTCAAATAAGATTGCTTTGGCGTCGCCGCGGGCTTTTGTTGAGCGGGCGGTTGTGTTAAGCGAGAGTGGATTGTTAGATGAGCTGGTGCTGTAGTCAGTGACAGGTAGGCCATCGGCTGAAGTGTAGGAATCATTACTGCCTATCTGCTGGCTCTGCAGATCGCCAAGTTTTCTGGCAAAGGTTTCAGAGCTGACGGTGCGGCGCTTCTGCAATATCGATGTCATCGGGTTAGTCATGCTGATTGAAGCATCCCGCATTTCACCTACGCTCTCGGATAACTGCATTCGTAACTCAGGCCCGGTTACCTTGGCATTGTCGACTTCAACGCGCACGTTGCCATCTGCGTGTATTTCGTCATTCAGCACGTCATATTCTAGACTGTCAGCAAAAATATCCTGTTTGTCCTGATGAATAGATGCATTGCCGATAGCGCGCATTTTGCGGTCAAGCTGGAGTTCCAGCTTTTCTCCATCAATGACGATGCCGCCTTCTGCAGTAGTATTCGTCGTCTGGTTAGCAGATTTGCGGCTGTTTTTTGCATTGCTGTCTTGACGTGCTGCTATTGGCTGCGCGCTTGTTCTTTCTTGTGGCTTATTTAAGCCGTTACTCGCACTTTTTTGACTCGGCGTGGCTGTATTAGCATCGGCAGCGAGCTCTAGCGCATTGGACTTGGATAAAACACTGGTGACTGGAATGATGGTTCCACGCACTGACTTCAGTAGCTCGTTTTCAAAAACCAGAACAACAAGACGCTGTTCTTTTATCTCGCTGCCACTCCTGCGCTGGTAAACGTAATTCCAGCGATCATCGTGTGAGTTATCCGGAATAAGCGGCGCACCCAGAATAGACTGCACTTGAGGTTTAGTCATGCCGGGACGCAGTTGCAATAGCATTTGTGAGTTCAACACATAATCTTGCGGCAAGTTCGGTGCAGCATTGGAAATGGTGCTGTGTGCCATTAGTATAGCGGCAAGACTGGCGATGACGCGATTCTTCAGCATGAAATTACCATTGAAATGAGCAAGGAATGTAGCGGTGAAATTAAAGGCACGAGTATATAGGCAAACTGTTTTATTTTATCAGTGATAAAATCTCATAAATTGCATTTTTTAGCAATGAAAACTTGGCGGCAGTGCCTGTAAATTGACATTTGCAGATAGTACCTGGCAGCCGATTCAGCAAAAAATTATATAAGAGTTGGAAATTTGTTGTGAATAACATCCATACAGACAGTCGACAGTTGGCGCTTGGCAACTGGCTAAAAACTACCTTGCAGCATTCAGAGTTCACATTAACTGTTGCCTCGGCTGATGCAAGTTTTAGGCGTTATTTCAGGGTGCATCTGGCAGATAAAACACTGATTGCGATGGATGCTCCACCGTCACACGAGAATTGTGAACCGTTTGTGCGTATCGCAAAGTTATTCGGCGATACTGGCATGCATGTGCCTGAAGTGGTTGCGCAAGACCTTGTGCAGGGATTTTTGCTATTAAGTGATTTGGGCGATGTTACCTATTTGAGTCAGCTTAATGAAGTCACTGCTCCGGCTTTGTACCATGATGCCAATATGGCCTTGATCAAGCTGCAGCTGGCAAGTAAACCTGGCGTATTGCCGAATTATGACGAGGCATTACTCACGCGTGAAATGCAATTGTTCCCGGATTGGTATATCACCAAACATTTGAACGTTACCCTGGATGATAAGCAGCAGCAGGTTTTGCAGAATACATTTGCCTTGCTTAACAAGAACATTTTGTCGCAAGGGCAGGTTTATGTACATCGTGACTATCATTCACGCAACCTGATGCTGTGTCACGATAATCCAGGAGTGCTGGATTTTCAGGATGCGGTTTTTGGTGCAATTACTTATGATCTGGTATCTTTACTCAGGGATGCTTATATCAGCTGGGATGAAGAAAAAATCATTGATTGGCTGGTACGTTACTGGCAGTCAGCCAGACAACAAGGATTGCCGGTGCCGGCAGATTTCAGTGAGTTTTACCGCGATTTTGAATATACGGGGGCACAGCGTCATATCAAGATACTGGGTATATTTGCGCGACTTTACCATCGCGATGGCAAAGAAGGCTATTTGAAAGACATGCCATTGGTTATGCATTACTTGCATAAGGTATGTGAGCGCTATATCGAGCTGAAGCCACTGTTACGCTTATTGGATGTACTGGAAAACAAACAGGCTCAAGTCGGGTATACGTTCTGATGAAAGCCATGATTCTGGCAGCAGGCAGGGGTGAGCGTATGCGGCCGTTGACTGACCACACGCCGAAACCTTTGCTTAAAGTAGGTGGCAAACCTCTGATCGTCTGGCATCTGCAGCGATTAGCTGCAGCCGGTTTTAAGGATGTTGTGATTAACCATGCGCATTTGGGACAGCAGATTGAAGCTGCTCTGGGTGATGGTGGCGAGTGGGGTGTGCGTATTCAGTATTCGCCGGAAAAAATTGCGCTGGAAACTGCCGGTGGCATTGCCAATGCCATGCCTTTGTTAGGCAATGCGCCATTTTTGGTGGTGAATGGGGATGTGTATACCGACATTGATTTTGGCGCGTTAAACCTTATGCCGAATCATCTTGCGCATCTGGTAATGGTAGACAATCCCCCGCAGCATGCCGCTGGCGACTTCACCTTGTGTAATGGCAAGCTAAGCGTTGAAGGCAATGAAAAGCTGACATTCTCTGGCATAGGTATTTATCAGCCCAGCTTATTTGCAAGCATCGCGCGCGGTGAGGCTGCCAAACTGGCGCCTTTACTTAAAGCTGCGATGGCGCAGGGGCTTGTCAGCGGCAGTCACCATCGGGGTGCATGGCATGATGTTGGTACTCCTGAACGTTTACAGGCACTTGATAGTCAATTACTGACCAGTTAAAGAAACAGAAGAAATAACACATGAATTTTCCGGATATTCCTGAATTTAAAGAGCGACGCCAGGGCCTGATGCAGCGTATGCAGCATGGCATTGCCATTATCCCGACGGCTCCTGAAGCTATCCGCAACCGTGATAGCCATTACCCATATCGCTTCGATAGTTACTTTTATTATCTCACCGGTTTTAAAGAACCTGAGTCAGTGCTGGTGCTGCTTGCCGGTGATGTGAACAAAGGTCAGGCCGCAAAAAGTATTTTATTCTGCCGCGATAAAGACATGGAGCGCGAGATATGGGATGGTTTTCGTTTTGGCCCCGCCGCTGCAGTCGCAGAGTTTGGCTTTGATGAGGCATATTCAATCAGTCAGCTTGATGAACTACTGCCTAAGTTACTAGCAAATCAAGCTAAATTATTCTATAGCCTGGGCGCAGATGCAGTCTGGGATGCAAAAGTCAGCAATTGGCTGAATCAGGTCAAAGCACAGGTGCGTACCGGCATCAGTGCTCCCGATGATATCGCGGATGTACGCAAATTAATTGATGAAATGCGATTGTTCAAGTCGCCTGCCGAACAGGCGCTGATGCGACGTTCAGCCAGCATTGCTGCCGGAGCCCATAAGCGCGCCATGCAAAAAGCCCGTGCCGGCAAAATGGAGTATGAGATCGAAGCCGAGTTCCTGCATGAGTTCTATCGCTTTGGAGCACAAGCTCCCGCTTATACCAGCATCGTTGCGGGCGGTGCTAATGCCTGTACGCTGCACTACAACGCTAATAATGCAAAATTGAATGACGGTGACCTGTTGCTGATAGATGCCGGTTGCGAGCTGGATGGTTATGCTTCAGACATTACACGCACCTTCCCCGTCAACGGTAAATTCAGCGCAGCGCAAAAGGATGTGTATGAGTTGGTGCTGGCGGCACAGGCGGCAGCGATTGCTAAAGTGAACACGAACAGCCACTGGAATACGCCGCACGAGGCTGCTCTGGATGTTTTAGTGCAGGGTTTTATTGATTTTGGCTGGTGCAAAGGCAGTAAAGATGCTGTGCTGGAAAGTGGCGCCTACCGCCAGTTTTATATGCATCGCACCGGGCACTGGCTGGGGCTGGATGTGCATGACGCAGGTGAATACAAAGATAAAGCCGGTAACTGGCGCATGCTGGAGGCAGGCATGATGCTGACGGTTGAGCCTGGCTGTTACATTCGTCCGGCAGACAATGTGCCGGAACATTTCTGGAATATCGGTATCCGCATTGAGGATGATGTGCTGGTGACTGCAAACGGTTGTGATGTGATTACGATTGAGGCGCCGAAATCAATAGCAGATATTGAAAGTTTGATGGCGCAATAATGCCGGAAAATAAAGACATTGTTGTTGTGGGTGGTGGTCCGGTTGGCATGGTGCTGGCGTTGCTGCTGGCAAAACAGAATGTCGGCAGCACCGTACTTGAGGTGCGCAAGCAGGGCGCTGCAAATCACGATACGCGCGCGTTAGCGCTGTCTTTTGGCAGCAGACGTATTCTTGAAAAGCTGGGTGTGTGGCAATCACTGGCAGCACATGCTACTCCAATCAATACGATACATGTGTCGCAGAAGGGCAGTATTGGTCGTAGTCTGTTGCGGGCGCAGGATTACCAACAGGAAGCCTTGGGCTACGTATTGTCATACGGCGCGTTATGTACGGTCTTGAATGCACAGATCGCAGACTTTCCAACAATTCATTTAGTTGATGAGGCGCAGGCTGAATCAATTACACATAACGCAGCGCATGCTGCTGTGCGCTACCAGCGGCATGGCGAATCGCATGATATGCAAAACCTGCTTGTCGTGCTGGCGGACGGTGGTCGAAGCCTGGAAGAAGTAGCTGGCTTGAAACGTGATACCAAAGAGTATGGTCATGATGCGCTGATTACCAAAGTCAGTGCCGAATTGCCGCACAATAATATTGCCTATGAACGCTTCACCGCCAACGGGCCAATGGCATTATTGCCGAATGGAGAGCGTGATTTTTCATTGGTATGGACCGGTGAGAAATCACGCATTGCACCTTTGCTGGAGTTAAGCGATTCTGAGTTTTTATCACAATTCCATGCAGAATTTGGGGATAGAGTCGGTCGTTTTTTAAGTGTGGAAAAACGCATGACTTTCCCGTTAAAGCTATCACAGCTACAGGCAAATGATACGCCGCATCTGGTCGTGGTCGGTAACGCAGCGCAGACCATGCATCCTGTAGCGGGGCAGGGTTTTAACGTGGGCTTGCGTGATGCTGAAGTGCTGGCGCGGCATATTATTAGTGCACGAGACCAGATAGGCAGCAGTGAAATGCTGGCTGCATATCGTAGCAGCCGTAAAACCGATACCAAGCACGGCCTGTTATTTACCGATTTTCTGGTGAATATTTTTTCTAATGACATTCTAGGTGTGTCGGCGTTAAGAAGCGCCGGCATTGGTATGTTTGACCTGGTGAAGCCGGTTAAGCGATTTCTGGTCAGCAAAATGAGTTTTGGCAAATGAGTGACAATATACTGAAAGTGGATGTGACTATTGTCGGTGCCGGCCTGGTTGGTTTGTCAGCTGCCGTCGCATTGAGCAAGGCTGGACATGAAGTGGTGCTGGTCGATCAGCAGATGTATACGGCCGATAGTCCGTTAGCTGATACTGATACCGATTGGGATCAGCGTATTTATGCAATTAGCCCGAAAAATGTGCAATGGTTAAGTAGTTTAGGTGTATGGCAATTGCTGGATACCTCACGTATTGGTGAAATGCAGGCGATGGAAATATGGGGTGATGCGACTGTTACGCCATTATCTTTACTGGCTGAGGATGACAATGCTGACGATCTGGGTTTTATTGTGGAAGAGCGCGCGTTAAGACAAGCGCTCATGCAGCAGGTGCAGGCTTGTGGAATCCGTACTTTGTTTGGTTGTAAATGCAAAGGTCTAAATTCAACACCAAAGCAGGCAATATTGCAGCTGGACAACCAGCAGGTGGTTGAAAGCACGTTACTGATCGCTGCTGACGGTGCTAACTCTTGGGTGCGCCAGCAGCTTGACATAGCGGTTGAGCAGAAGCATTACACGCAGACAGCAATCGTGGCGAACTTTATCACAGAAAAGCCGCATGGCAATATCGCGCGGCAATGGTTCAGGCAAGATGGCGCTAACTTAGATATGGGCACACATTGCGGCATTCTGGCATGGCTACCGCTGCCGGATAATAAGATTTCTATCGTGTGGTCTGCGCCGAGTCGATATGCTGAATACCTGATGCAGTTGGACGCTTCGGCATTCAGCAATGAAGTGATGCAGGCAGCTAAAGCCGCCCTAGGCCAATTGACTATGATTGGTTCGCCAGCAGCTTTCCCGCTGGTATTAAAAAAAGCTGAGTCCTTGGTTCGCGGTAGCGTAGTGTTAGCAGGTGATGCGGCTCATCGTATTCACCCGATGGCAGGCCAAGGCGTTAATTTAGGTTTTCGTGATATTGTTGACCTGACGAAAATATTGTCCGGCCGACATTTGTACCAGCCGCTGAATGACAGCTTTTTATTAAAGCGCTATACGCGGGTCAGAAAAGCGGATGTATCAAATATGCTGATGCTTACCAATGGACTGTATCATTTGTTTGAAAGCTCAAACCCAGTTGTACAGAAAGTAAGGAATTGGGGGTTGTCTGCGACCAATCAGCAGGGCATTAAGAAAAAACTGGTTAAACAGGCGATCACGCTCTAGTTTTGCGTGATTGTAGAGTATGTAGTCGAGTTGGATATGCTTAATAGTAATTATATAAAGGAAATTGAATGTTAAAAAAATTAGTCAGCATTGCTTTGCTTAGTTCACTTTCAACCTTTGCCATGGCTGATGAGGCGAGTGTGAAAAAAGCGGTTGAAAGCGCATATCCTAAATTCAAGGTAGATAAGGTTACCAAAACACCATATGCGGGTTTGTATGAGGTGTTTATGGCTGGTCAGATTATCTATACCGATGAAAAACTGACTTTTTTAATTGCTGAAGGCCGTTTAGTTGACCCAAAAACAAAAAAAGATATCACGGGTGAACGTCTGGAAGAACTGACCAGAATCGACTTTAACAGTTTGCCGCTAGATCAGGCGATTAAAGTAGTCAAAGGTAACGGCAGCCGTAAGCTGGTGGTGTTCTCTGACGTAGATTGCCCATATTGCAAACGTTTAGAGCGTAATGAGTTGGCGAATATTACTGATGTCACAGTTTATACATTCCTGTACCCAATTGAGCAATTGCATCCGGATGCAGCGAATAAATCTAAACTGATCTGGTGTGCAAACAATCGTGTTAAGGCATGGGAAGATTGGATTTTAAGAGATCAGCTGCCAAGTTCTGCCGGAAATTGTGAAGTGCCATTGGAAAAAGTTGGCCAATTAGCAAGGAAAGCAGGGGTCACCAGTACGCCAACTTTGATTTTTGCTGATGGCAAACGCATGTTAGGCGCGCAGCCCTATAAAGAAATTGAGCGTATGCTGACTGCAGCGGCAAAAAAATAAGTTTTTAGATTGTATAGATGTAAATAAAAAACGACCATTTATGGTCGTTTTTTTATATGGCTTGTTACTTGGTGCTATTAACCGCCACCACTTACTACTTCGCCCAGTTTAAAGATTGGCAGGTACAGGGCAACTACCAAACCGCCGATTAAAGTACCTAATACGACCATAATTACAGGTTCCATCAAGCTTGCAAGTGCGTCTACAGCATCATCTACTTCAGCCTCATAGAAGTCAGCCACTTTACTTAGCATTGAATCCAGGGCACCGGATTCTTCACCGATGGCTGTCATCTGCAGCACCATATTCGGGAAAACATTGCTGTTTTGCATGGCAACCGTAAGGCTGGTGCCGGTGCTGATCTCGCTCTGAACTTTTTTTGTTGCATCGTAGTAAACCCTGTTACCGGAGGCGCCGGCCACAGAGTCCAGCGCTTCGACTAACGGAACGCCTGCTGAAAACATGGTCGCTAATGTACGCGCGAACCGGGCAATAGTTGCTTTTCGGATTAGCTCACCAAAGACAGGCACTTTAAGGATTAATCTATCCATCGTGGCCTGCATGGCGATGGAGCGCTTCCATGTGTAAAAGAAAAACCATAGACCAAACCCGATAGAGCCAAATATTGCCCACCACCACTGTACAAAACCATCAGAAATTGCCATGACGACCAGTGTTGGCCCAGGCAGGTCTGCACCAAAGCTGCTGAATAGCTCCTTAAAAGCAGGCACTACAAAAATCATGATGACAGCGGTGATGACAAAGGCAACTACGATAATTGAAATCGGATAAAAAAGCGCAGATTTAATTTTCGATTTAATGGCGAGAATTTTTTCTTTATAAGTTGCCAGCCGGTCTAGCAATGTGTCCAGAATACCAGCCTGCTCGCCGGCCCCAATCAAGTTACAGAATAACTGATCAAAATAGAGCGGGTATTTGCGAAAAGCAGTGCTCAGGCTGCTGCCGGTTTCAACATCAGATTTGATATCCATCAACAGTTTAGCGACGGCAGGGTTGCTGTGACCCTTGCCTACGATGTCGAAAGACTGCAGTAAAGGCACGCCGGATTTCATCATGGTTGCCAATTGGCGGGTAAACAGCGTGATATCTTTTTCACTGACTTTGCCCTTGCCGGAAAAGCTGCTTTGTTTTTTAACTTTTGTAACAGTAATGCCCTGACGGCGTAAGGTGGAATTAACCAGAGTTTCGCTCGCGGCTTTCATTTCACCTTTAGTTATTTTGCCCTTTTTGTCCTTACCTTCCCACGAGTAGGTAATTTCTTTTGTATTTTTAGGATTGGCTGCCATGGTGATTTCCTGTGCGATTTATTTCGCTGTTTTGGTCATATTTATTTTTATGGAAACTGGAAAACTATTCATTGGTACAAGCTTCAACTTCTTCGATGGAGGTTAATCCCTGTATCACTTTTAATACGCCGGAGCGGCGTAAGTCATTGACACCCTCTGCTCTTGCCTGATCTGCAATATCATGTGCGGTGCCATTTTTCATGATGATGCGACTGATGGCATCGGTCACTGGCATTACCTGATAAATGCCAACACGTCCTTTGTAACCAGAGTTGCATAGCTCACATCCATCCGGATTATGCCCATATAACTGCCAGTCTTCTTTGAAGTCATCTTCAATAAAGCCGACGCGCAATAAAGCTTCCTTAGGTACCGATAATGGAATTTTGCAGTGTTTACATAAGCGTCTTGCCAGGCGCTGTGCAGTAATCAGCGAAACAGCAGACGCAATATTAAAAGGTGCAACCCCCATGTTCAGCAAGCGAGTGAGGGTAGATGGTGCATCGTTGGTGTGTAATGTAGATAGCACCATATGGCCGGTTGATGCGGCTTTGATCGCCATATCTGCTGTTTCAAGATCGCGAATCTCACCAATCATGATAATGTCAGGATCTTGACGTAAGAATGATTTCAAGGCGGCGGCGAAGGTCAGCCCTTGTTTGTCATTGACGTTAACCTGATTGATGCCGGCTAGTGGAATCTCGCATGGATCTTCCGCTGTAGAAATATTAACACCAGGATTATTCAGGATATTAAGACAGGTATATAGTGACACGGTCTTGCCGGAGCCAGTTGGGCCGGTGACGAGCACCAAGCCATACGGGCGGCTAACGGCGTTCAGCAGGCGCTCTTTTTGAAGGGGCTCATAACCGAGTGCTTCAATGCCAAGTGTAGCGCTGCTTGGGTCAAGAATACGCATTACAATTTTCTCACCGTGAATGAGCGGCAGTGTGCTCACCCGGAAATCAATAGTGCGCGATTTTGACAGCACCAGTTTCATACGGCCATCTTGCGGTATGCGCTTCTCGGAGATGTCCATGCTGGAGATTACTTTGATGCGGGAAGCCAGTTTTTCTTTAATCGCAAGAGGCGGCTGTGTGATTTCCCTTAGTATGCCATCTACACGATACCGTACGCGGTAGAATTTTTCATAGGGTTCAAAATGTAAGTCAGACGCTCCCATGTTGATTGCATCCAGCAACATTTTGTTAAGGAATTTTACAACAGGGGCATCGTCAACTTCTGAATCTGTAGGAGCCTCTTCAATCTCTGAACTGTCATCGCCAAAGCCAAAGTCACCATCATCGACATCCAGAGACTTCAGTGTCTTGTCACTTGAGGCTATGATTTTTTCAATCATACGCCCAAGTTTGTCATCTTCAACAACAACGGGGGATACGTTCATTCCCATCTGGAATTGAACGCTATCTAGAGCATGAATGTTTGTAGGGTCTGAAACGGCAACAAACAGTGCGTTATTGCGTGAGTGTAAAGCCAGTACACGATTGCTTTGCATCAACTTGGCATCGATTTTTTTCGGTGGTAAGTAATCCAGATTAAAAACATCTAAATTAAAGTAGGGAAAACCAAATGCCTTCGCTGCCGTTTCTGCAATTACAAGCGGGCTAAGTTTTTTACTTTGAATCGCTTGTGAGATAAATGGGGACTTGGAACTGCGTGCCTGTTCTTCAATTGCTTTAGCCTCATCCTCAGAAAGTAGTTTTTCCTGAATTAAAGTACGAGCGAGGCCACTCAATTTGGTTTGTGGGATAACAGTTGCCATATTTAAAGTAAGTGTTAATTAGCTTGGGGGCTATTTTAATTATTTTTATATTGGATGAATGATGCACTTTACACTATTCTTTGTAAAGACTTTAACATACTGAAGGTTTATAAAATCAGTGATTTTAGATTTATGTTTAAAGCATTGATCTGGTAGAAATCAATTTAGAATTATTTTAGATATGAATTGCCTAGCTAAAAGGGCTTGACATCTCAGAAAAAGCAACTTATAAATATGGTTAGGTGTTTGAATTCGAGTTTTTTGTAGCCTGCTTTAATTTTAGTTACTGCGACTTCTGTTCCCCCCTTTGTATTATGTAAGGATGTATGAAATGGCAACAGGTACCGTAAAATGGTTTAATGATTCTAAAGGTTTTGGTTTTATTACCCCAGATGATGGTGGTGACGATTTATTCGCACACTTCTCTGCAATCGTGGAATCCGGTTACAAAAGTCTAAAAGAAGGTCAACGCGTAAGCTTTGATTTGACTGAAGGCCCAAAGGGTAAACAAGCTTCAAATATTCAAAAGGCTTAAGCCTAAAGATATATAAGGTTGATTGTCTTAAGATGATTGACCAAATTTAAACGGCACATAAAATATTATTTTATGTGCCGTTTTTTTATTTTTAGTACTTGGGTTGAATGCGTTGCTTACATATTGGCGATAATCTCATCACCAAATTCTGAAGTTCCCACTTGGGTAGCGCCTTCCATCTGTGTAGAAAAATCGCTGGTTACGCGTTTAGCTACAATCGCGCTCGCAACGCCTTTTAGTACCAGATCCGCAGCTTCTGTCCAGCCTAAGTGACGTAACATCATTTCAGCAGACAGAATTAATGAGCTTGGGTTTGCAATATTTTTACCGGCGATTTTTGGTGCCGTGCCGTGCGTTGCTTCAAACATGGCTACGGTATCGCTTAAGTTGGCACCCGGTGCAATTCCAATGCCGCCAACCTGCGCTGCCAGCGCATCACTCATGTAGTCGCCGTTCAGGTTAAGTGTAGCGACAACATCATAATCTTGCGGGTGCAATAAGATCTCTTGCAGGAATGCATCAGCAATGCAATCTTTAATTACAAGACCATTAGGCAGCTTGCACCATGGTCCACCGTCAATTTCAACCGCGCCAAACTCCTGCTTGGCTACTTCGTAGCCCCAGTCCCTGAAGCCGCCTTCTGTGAACTTCATAATATTGCCTTTGTGGGCAATGGTGACAGATTTGCGGTTGTTATCAATCGCGTATTGAATCGCTTTGCGGACTAAACGTTTGCTGCCATCTATGGATACTGGCTTGATGCCGATTGCAGATGATTCCGGGAAGCGGATTTTCTTACGCACGCCCATATCGCTTAAGAAATTGATCACTTTTTCAACTTCGTCAGTACCTGCTGCCCACTCAATGCCGGCATAGATATCTTCTGTGTTCTCGCGGAAGATGACCATGTCAGTTTTTTCCGGGTGTTTTACCGGGCTTGGTACGCCGGTAAAGTATTGTACCGGGCGCAGGCAAACGTAGAGATCCAGCTCCTGGCGCAGCGTTACGTTGAGTGAGCGAATGCCGCCGCCAACTGGCGTGGTGAGCGGGCCTTTGATAGAGATGACATAATCACGCACAGCTTGCATAGTCTCGCTCGGGAGCCATGTATCTTTGCCATCCTGGTCTTTGCCATAGACTTTTACCGCTTTTTCACCGGCAAATACTTCCATCCATGAGATCTTGCGCGTGCCGTTATACGCTTTATTTACGGCAGTATCTACGACCTTGATCATAGGTGGGGTAATATCGACACCTATGCCATCACCTTCAATAAATGGGATAATCGGGTGATTCGGTACATTAAGCGAATTATCTGCATTAACAGTAATTTTTTCGCCAGTCGCTTGTTTGATAATTTTAGAAGTCATTCAAAAGTTCCTAAGTATGATAATTTTATTCAATAAACCTTTTAACGTCGTGTGCCAGTTCAGTGCGCATGATCCTAAAAATGGCAAAGACGGGCACGCCACGTTAAAAGACTTCATTCCGATCCCCGATGTTTATGCAGCCGGGCGTTTAGATACAGATTCAGAAGGATTGCTTATTTTAACCGATGACGGCGTATTACAACATCGTTTAAGTGATCCTAAATATAAAGAAATTAAAACTTACTGGGTTCAGGTGGAAGGCGCACCTACAGACGCTGATCTGCAACCTTTGCGCAACGGTGTTGATTTGGGTGATTTTTTTACCAGACCCGCTGAAGTTAGAATAATCAATGAGCCGGAAAATTTATGGCCACGCAATCCGCCGATACGCGAACGCAAAGCGATTCCTACTGCATGGCTCGAAATCAGGATATCTGAAGGAAAAAATCGCCAGGTACGCCGCATGACTGCAAAAGTCGGGTTCCCGACTTTGCGCCTGATTCGTTATGCGATAGGAAA
>LNAP01000615.1_pt1 | contig 39253 bp, 51 predicted proteins | sample 602601 | NCBI WGS metagenome assembly LNAP01 (sample SAMN02440304, study PRJNA202911) | soil metagenome | biome: Subtropical and temperate rainforests or woodlands; isolation source: soil samples (1 kg each in a 20% v/v slurry with milli Q water) were... ... | reverse complement strand
TCAGGTACCTTTGGTTTTGGGTATTTGTCTTTGACTGCCTGGAGCATCGCCGCCATTTCAGGCGGGAAAACGCCGGCATGAAACAGCGCGTCGAGCTGGTCGCCAATCGGCGGGTACTCAGTGCGGCGCAGCTCCGCATAGGAGGACGCCAGCACGTACTTTCCGGTTGAGGTCTGCACAATGTCGAAAGGCCCTTCTACGGCGCCTTCTGGCAGTGGGTTTTCTGTGCCGTCCTCGAGCACATGTTGCCATGGCCCCACGTTGATCACTTCGCCATCCAAAATAACTGCAATCATTTTGCAACCCATCCCGTATTCCCAGTGCCCGATTGTTTAACCCAGAGGCCACCAGCCCCGGCGCCGTTGTTGTAGAGATACAGCGATCCCGGGTTGGCAGTAATGTTGCCTTCTGGGGCCGTATTGCTTCCGAGGTTGAATAGCGGCCCAATACTGCCTGGGCCTTCCTTGGCGATTGTGAACGCTGTACGCATCGCGCCGCCACCGTTGGCGAAGTTCCAACGGGCCAGAGCGGTCGCCGCGATGGCGCCGTTCGTGTCGGCCATGATCATCGTGTCGATGTTGTTGTTCGTAAAGGTGTAGTTGCCGGAGCCGCCCTGCACCGCATCCCACTGGCAACCGATATGCACGGTCTGCTGCCTGGCCAGCAAAGAGGCGCTCGAGTGAAAGAATGCACCGCGGCATGACAGCATCGTCATTGATTGGCCGAGGCCGGTGCCGGTGATGAACCCGAACTTGGTCACGTTGTCACCAGCCGCCCAGCAGCCGGCGAACAGGGTATTGGCCGCGCTCGTCATCCTGATCCCGTTGGTGTAATCGTTGTTGCCGGCGAACGATGGCGAGACGTTAGCAAACGTGCAAGAAAGCACTTGCGCCAGGTCGAACAGCGCGGGACATGGGTTGGCCGAGTTGCCCCAGTTATCAGGCGCGAAGCCGGCAATGTTGCACAGCTGAATCCGCGTGCGGATGTACAGGGCGCTAATCTCACCGGCCTGTTTGTTGTTGTGGCAAACGATATTGGAAATGTCGGTGCTGCTGAACAGGTTTGACTTGATGGCATAGGCAAAGTAGCCCCCGGCGCCGCCCTGGAAAAAGATATCCTTCAGGCTGGCCCGATCGAAGAATGCGCCGTCCGGGGCAAAGTAGGCGTCCGAATAGCCATGGCCTGGTGATTCCTCCCAGCGACCAACCGACATACCGAATACGCCAGGCTTCTGGGCATCGAATCGGATTCGCTCAAAGCGGTGTTTCTCGCCGCGCACCAGCACCAGCGCGCCAACGCTGAAACTGTTGAAAGACACATCGGTCATGTCCACTTCATGGAATAAGCCCAGGTCCATCGCCGTGGTGCCGCCGTAAATCCCAACATCCGCCAGGCGGAAAAATACCTGCTGAACACCAAAATCTGAAGACAGGAAAGCCGAGGTGGTGGGCTTCAGGATGGTGCCTTTCTGGAACCCAACACCTTGGCCCTGGGCGCCGAAAATTGCGGTGCCGCCCTTGACGAATACCGGCGTGAATAGGGGATATTCGCCAATTGGCATGGTTACAGGGATGCCGTCATCTACGGCCGCCTGTAGGGCTGGCGTCCAGTCCCAGGTTGCTGGGTTGCTTGGCGTTGGCTTGGTGGTAACGAACTGGGCGAACTCCCAGATATTCACCGGCTGCGCCGACAGCATTTGGCCGACATTGGTGATAGCCGTTGCCAGGGCAGACCGGCGCCACCCTACCAAGCCCGCGCCCTTGGCTGGGTTGGTGTAGTTCAAAAGATCGGATAGCGAAACGGCGGCGCCGGCCGCTGACAAAAGCACGTTCGGCAGGTAGTAAACCATGCGCTTTTTCTTGTCGAGCACCTTTACGCTGTACGTGCCGTCGATGTACAGAAAGGCCGGCGCGTTATTGCGAACGATATACCCGGCATTAGTGCGCAGCGGCTGCGCGGCCGGGATGGTCAAGTCGCTGTTGTAATAGACGGTCGACGGGAAAGACTGCGGGTCTTTGTCGGGCTGCCCAATCCAGATATACCCCCCATCGAGCGCATCACCTTTCTGATCGGTGAAAAAGTCGAACGGGTTGATTTGCATCAGAACGCTCATTTGGGTGGCTTCCTATTTCTTGGTTTGGTTGGACGACTGAAACAGGCTCATCAGCCATTTTTCATGATCACGCATTTCTGGGGGGCTGCCGGCTTCCTTGAAGAATTGCCGCATGCGCTTCGAGGCTGCCAGGCGTTTTACCGTTGCCGCTTTTGGCCCCTGGCTGGTGGCCGAGGCCCTGGCCATGGCGATGAACTCAGGCGACGACAGAAGCTTATCAGCCGCCTGCATCACTGGGGTTTTCGTTTTCAGCGCATTCATCAGGCCAGCAGCCAGGCCGGCACCGGGAAGCCCGACTGCAGATGATGCGCCCTCGAGCGCCGCGGTGCCGGCTACCTTCTTGACGACATCGTAAACCCGTTCCATGGCTGTATCCGCGCCCTCGAGTTCCTTGGTGATGGCATTCAGTCGGCCGGTAACAATCCGTTCTTTACTCGAAAGGGAAATCCCATTCGATACCTTGTACAGATCGTGAAGCGACTGGCGGGCGCTGGGCGGCAGGTAGGACATTACAGCGGTGTAGGCCTGTTTGTTTTTCTGCAGGCCTTCAAACCAGCGGGCGTATGCGTGAAAACTCATGTCGCCAGACTTTGCTGATTTGCCAAATGCGTAGTTCAAGGCCGAGGCTACAACCTCTTGACGCTGATCTTTGGGCACCGCGTTGAGCACCTTCAGGAATTTTGCAGTGTCACCAGCCGCTAGGGCCTTGGTGCCACCCGCCAGGTTTCCTACCAGAGAGTTGCCGAGATTTTTCCCGAACAGGGCCACGGTGTCATTCTCGAGCGCCTTTCGCGTGCGTACAGCAGCCTTTGCGGCGCTCGATATTTCGGCCATGCCGTACAGTCCTGCCGCCGCGTCCTGATCCTCGGTGATTAGGCTGTACAGCTTTTTCGCTAGGCCGGTATCCGCGTCACTGAATGGGCCTCGAGCGCGTGCGGCGTTGCCGATCGTTTGGCGAACATCGTCCACCAGCGCATACCGCGGCTCAAGCGTGGTATCCACCTTGCGGGTGCTGGCCGAGGTTACGCCGGCACGGGCCGGAACTTTCTCGGTGGTGGTGACAGTTTTCGGGCTCAGCTTTTTGACGATGGACTTTTCAAGCGTGCTCAAGTTTTCCACGCCGCCCATGGCATTGGCGCGACCCTGGATGAACTCCAGCACCTTGGGCGCGGCTGCACGGGTTTCGGTCGGGATGGCTTCACGGATTTGGCGGTACAACTGGTTTGCCTGTTCCTCGAGCTGATCCTTGGTGGCCACCATGTTGTTCTTGATGTTCTGGGACAAGGTGCTCAGGTCATGGGTGCCACCTAGTTCCTCGACTAGATCATCTGCGCGCTTAGCCACCACTCGCAGCCCCTCAAGTTCCTGCGCTCGAGCGGACGAGCCTGGCACCGACTTGATGGCTTGGGAGAGCTCTCGGAACTCTTGATTTGTCGTGACATGATCGGCTTGCAGGTTGTCGGCAATGCCAAGGCGCTCAGCTGATTTGACCGTAGCCGCATCTGGTGCCGCCTGTTCGGCCAAAATCTTTTGAGCGCGGGTTGCCGCTCGCCCAGTCCCGGCCGCTTCCCTGGTAAGGGCCGCCAATTCTGATTGGCCGAGCTGTGGAGCCGCTGTAGCAACGCTTTCTGCTGGGCCTGGTGTTGGTGTGGGTGCTGGTGCGCTTTCTGCCACAGCCTCAACTGGCGCTGCCTGGGCCGCCGCCTCAACTGGTGCGGCCTGTGCTGCTGCCTGGGATGGTGCGCCTGGTGGAGAAAGTTCATCCTTTGGCACGTAAGTCGACTTTCCCTGATAGAGAATGCGCTGATATTCCCGGCCATTCACCGGCGACGTGAATGTCTCATCGATCAGGTCAACAGGATGCACTTCACCATCCGAGCGCCATGTCCATACGGGCGCGGCTTCTTTTGCCCCAGGCGCTGCACTGGCGGCGCTCACATCAGCTTGCGCGGCGCGGGCCTGTGCTGGGTTCGCCGGGGGCACCACTTCGGGAACCGCTACCGGCTCGCCAGCTGCTCGAGCAGGGGCCGCGGCTGGGGATGGTGCGGCCTGGGCCACGTCATCAGCTGCGCCGGCCGCCTTTCCAGCTCCAAGCCTCGAAGCTACCGCACCGCCGACACGAGAGACGGCCGGGACAAGGCCACCAACCGCGCCAGCAATTCCGACTTCCTCGGGGTTGAACTCGCCACCGGTAAGTGCCTGGCTGCCCTCGATAGCAGCCTGTACGCCGGCCGCGCCCATGGCCTGGCCAACGATGCTTGGGATGGCCGCGATTCGACTGAAGGCAGCCACAGAGCCAACGGCACGCGGGATGTCGGAAACCTTGAAGCCTGGCTTGATCGCGTAGTCTTTTCCGTTCTCGGCCGACTTGATGATGTAGTTGCCCTTCGCGTCCTGGCGTACCTCGACCTCGGGGAAGTTCGATTTGATGACCTTGGCCGCCTCGGCCGGACTGGCAAAGGTGGTGCCCACGGCGGTTTTCCAGCCTTTCCAGCCGTAGTTATTGAGCGATTCGGGAAGTTGTGTCCAGTCCTCGGCCGCCTCGGTTTCTGGCGTCTTGCGCAGTTCGCCGGTAAAGAAGTCTTGCACCTTGGCGCCGGTCGACGGCTCATCGCGGATACTGGTGGCCAGGTCAAGAAGCGGGTCATCCTTTACCGCATCGGCCGTCAGCTTTGGGCTTTCAGCGACAGTCGCATCGTCCACTTCCTGGGCGGCCGCCTTCGGCGTGGCGGGAGCGTTCTTGATATCGTTGGCCAGCTGCTCGAGAAATGAATCCTGGGTAGCGCCCATCACCCGGCTGACATAGGCCTTGTTGATCGGTCCATGCTGCGCACGGTCCAGGCCGCCGTGGTATTCCGCGATCGCCTCTTGGGCCTTGCCGCCATTACGGTCGAGGCCTTCCTTGATCAAGTACCCGGCGCCGAGCGCGGCATTTTCAGGATTCAGCGTGACATCGATGCCGTACTTTTTCAGGATGGCAGCGCGGGTTTCTGGGATGAACTGGTAAGGCGTGATCGCGCCCTTTTCGCTCACCTGATCAGCGTTCGAGCGCTCGCCAACCTTGCGCACGGACTGCAAAAGGATGGGGTCAATGCCAACCTTTGCAGCGGCGGCCGTATCAGCGGCGTCATAGGCCGGATCATCAAACGATTTTGGGAAAGGCATCACTGGCCCCCTTGCTGGAGTCGCGTAACGAGTTCGGCTTTCTGTTCCTTGGTCAATCCGGCCTTGGTGGCAATCGCATCAATGCGAGCCTGGGTGATGTCGCCATAAACTGGGTGCTTGGCGATGGCTACGGCGTCATACCCCTTATTGACCTGGCCGGTCTCGAAGGCCATGCGTTCCTTGTTGTCCTTTAGAATTTTTTCCATGATGTCGAGGTTTTTCAGGAACGACTCTTTGCTCTGGGATTTGCCGAGCGCGGCCATTGCATCGGCGCCCTTGGTGCCCTCGATGTCAGTGATTGGGCCGCCACCTTTCAGGCCCTCGTAAGCAGCCATGAACGCTTTGCCCTTCAGGTTTTCAATGGCTGCAGCGGCGTCGGCCTCTTCAGTGCCAGGGATGTTTGGGATGGCACCTCGAACCCCAAAGTTACCCTCCAATCCCGGCGCATTTCTGATACGGGCGATATTGTCGAGCGCATCGTCCACCTTGGATGTAATCGCCTGGTACTTAGCCACCTTGTCGGTTTGCTTCTGGTCGCGTGCCGCTTGGGCGTCGTTAAGCTTTCCCTGGAGTTCCTGCTTTTTCAGCTCGTTGGTTTCCTTGCCGAGTTGCGCAGTCAGCGCCTTGATTTTGGTGTCATCGCGTTTAATTTCCAGTTCCTGGGCCTTGTACCCCAATTCGGTTTCGCGGGCGGCCGTCTGGCCTTGGGTGTCGGCCAGGTTGGCCTGTGCCTGCTGCTGCGCGACGGGGAAGGCTTCAGAATCTCGCGCCTCCTTGCCGATAGCGCCAAAGGCACCAGCGAAGTTTTTTGAACCCATCGCGGAGGAAAGGAACAGGCCGGCCATTTGCGTGGCCTGCTTTGGATCGGTCTTTACCAGCTCGCGCAGCACTTTCGTAGACTCGAGGTCGCCCGGGTTCCCGCCGTTGGCATGGGCCTGTTCCTGGGCCTCGAGAATTTGGTCAGCCAGGTCAGCGCGGCCGGCCTGCAGTGCGCTGTAAACCTTGGACGCTACGCCAATAGTTTGTTTCTGCCGCTGCTCATCCAGCAGGGTGAAAGCTTGCTTGGTTGCGTCGGCGGCCTGGGGATTGCGCATCGTGTAATTTGCATAATCCTGGGCGGTCGGATTTGGGTTTGCCATCAACGCCGACAGGTCAGTTTGCTGGCGCTGCAAGGCCTGCTGTTGCAACTCTCGCTGCTGTGATTGGTATTGCAGGTCAGCCACGGCCGCGCCAGTCTTTAGGCCGCCCATGAGCGCCTGTGCCGGGTCTTGTGTCAGACCGATGAGCGAGCCGCTGTAGTTGATAGGGTCCATTTGTCGAGCCTCAGAACTTGCCGCCAGCGCCAAGGAAGGCGCCAAGACCGGATGTGAATGAGTTAGCCATCTGCGAGTTCGCATTCCCCGTAGCAATGTAGCCGCCAGCCTGGGCCGCGCCCTGCTGCTGGAGAAGGCCGGCAATGTTGTTGCCGCTGGCCATGGCCGCGCTACCGGTTTGTGCTGCCGAGTTTTGGCCGAGGTTGGTAATGCCGCCCAGGTTGGAAAACTGGCTCTGTACCAAGTTGGTCAGCAGGTCTCCACCAAACCGGCCCAGCGCTTCCTGGGTATTGCCGCCGCGCAGACCACCGGTAGCCGACGCATTGGCGTTGATGGTGTCGGTACCGGATCGCATGGCAGATGTATATGCGGGCGATGCTCGAAGCGCATCAATTGCCGCTTGCTGGGCCTTGGCCCCGTTGAGCCCAATCAAGTTTTGCTGGGCCGCCAAACTCCCGGTACCGGCTTTCACATAGGGCGATAGCAATTCCTGAACCTTGTCGAACTGTCGGCGCTGCTCATCAATGCCGGCCTGGCTTGCCTCGACCTGGGCATCAGCGGCCTTGTTCGCTGCTTTTTTCGACTGACTTGCGCTGTAAGCGCCACCGGCAACAACGCCGGCCCCTACTGCTGCTGCGACCATGATTATTCTCCCAACCACTTGGAATGTGTGACTTCGACCTGGGTGAACCCGCGGCGTTTAAAAATGGCGCCGATATCCTTATGCAGCTTGGTTCCCATAAACCAGCGCTTGACGCCGCGGCGCCGCAATTCAGCCTCGAGGGTATCCATCATGAGGAACACGCCCTTGGCGGCCGCGTCACGCCGATCTGGGCGCACGAACAGAATATCCATGTGGGCAGTTAAGCAGGTCTCGTAATGCAGGCCAGGCGCCACGAACATGACGATGTAGCCCAGCAGGGCGCCTTCCTCGCGCAACGTGACATACACCGTCTCGCCGCGTTCCTCGCGCTGCTCGTAGACGTGCCATTGAGGCGAGAGCGGTACCTTGTCCTGATTGAGCGCCAGTTCCTCGTAGTGCAGGGGAAACAGGGCTTTCATTTCCTCAATCTGGGACATGAGCGGCTCGACGTGTGCAGTCAGCATAGGGTCAGCTCCGAATATCGATCAGCAGATGAATGCGATCATCCGCGCTGTTATTGATGACTTCATGATCAAGCCGGTGATCGAACCACCAGACTTCACCGGTTCGCATATGGACATGCTCGTCCACGCACCTGAAGTCATTGCCAGGGAGCGACTGCAAGACGATGTGCAAGCGGTTGTTCCAGTAGTTGGCGTGTTCCGGTGAATCAGCATGCGGAAAGATGCGGCCGCCCGGGCGAACCTTGTTGATCATGACGCGCCCCAGGCGAACGCCGCTCACTCGAGTCATGAGCGCACGCACCAGCTCCCGCGCTTCTGGGAACAGCGCATAGTTCGGGTAGTCGATCGATTCATGCTGATCGAACCCGGGCAGCATGTTGGCCTTGTACAGCTCAATCTTGCGCTCCTGTTCGGCCACGTCATCGTCATCGAAAACAACGCGCTCCGGGAATCGCAAAAAGATCGTTTCGACATCCTCAAACGGTCCCTGTTTGTAATGGCGCAAAAACGTGTCTTCAGCCCACAAATCTGGGCGCCGCTGGATGGCCAGCAGCAGCGGCATGACGTCGACCTGATCGGCAATGCGTAGGAAGTGTTTCATGCGCTGAATACCCCGCCCGCGATGAGTTGCGCGTTGACGCCGGCCCCACCATTGGCCAGGGCCTGCAGATAATCACCAGCCGCCAGGATTGGGATGTCGACGTCGACATAACCGAACGCCGGTACCGTCTGATCACTGAAGAAAATGTAGGTGTCCGAGGCGACCTGTCCGGCCGGGATCGCGTACAGGCGCCCAGTTTTTGGGGTGCCGCTGGTGTTGGTCAGCCGCATGCGGCCACCGCGCAACAGGCTGGAGCCTGGAACGGTTGGCACGGTGTACAAAGTGGCCGCGACGGCGGTTAATGCGGCCGGTTCAAAAAGCTTGCTGTAGGTGATTGCCATGTCAGTTCCCCTTAGAAGCCGGCCAGGCCTTCGCACGGCATTACGTGGATGGACGAGGTGCTAGTCGACACAAGGCTGATAGTCCGAATGTCTTCAAACTTGGTGTACACCACCGGGATATTGACCGGCAGGATGGCGTCCACCTGGCTGGCATCAACAACGGCGCCCGGAGTCATGCGTACATAGGCAGACTGTGGGCCCAGGTTGAGGAACATCACTTGCTTGGTGCTCGCCCCCAGGGTGATGGTGGCCGCCGTGGTGGTGGCCGCGACGAGCTGGCCATTCCCGTAGGCTGGGTTAATCGGTGCCTTGATAGTCATTTTCGGTATTCCTAAGTGGTGGTCGGTGGGTGTGGTCGTTAGGCCATGATAATCCAGTTGGCGCCATCACTGACGAGCAGTGCAGTAGCACCTGCAGTTGCCGGGAGAATGGCAGTACCTGCAGCACCACCAGCAAGCGGCACTACGTTTGCGGTCGCTGACGTAACAGTGAATGCGGCAATGTTCTTGATACGCACGGTACGTCCTGGCGCGCTCGATGCTGCTGGCAGCGTCACGGGAATAGTGGCAGTCCCGTTGCAAATCACCATGTTTTCAGTGGCGCCCAAGGTGAACGCCGCGGTCTTGGTTACTGGCGCGCCGAACGATGGCGCATTCAGAACTGGAGCGGCGAGCGTTGGGCCGTTGGCGAAAACACAAAGGCCGGTTCCGCTCTTATCGGTCATCGCCGCCAGCAGGTTGGCCGATGATGGCGCAGCCAGGAATGCCGCCACCAGCGCAGCCAGACCAGATACGCCGGTAGAAATTGGCAAATTGATGCAGTTGGAAAGGTCGCCGCTAAATGGGGTTCCCAGTCGTGGGGCAATGAGCGTTGGCCCGTTATTGAATACGTTCGCGCCTGTGCCGGTGGCATCTGCCAGCAACGCCAGCAGCGTGGCCGAGGTGGGAGCCGCCAGGAAGGCAGCAACGCCAGCAGCCAGGCCAGCAACGCCCGTCGAGATAGGAAGCCCGGTGCAGTTACTCAGAATGCCGCTGAACGGCGTACCCAGGCGCGGGCCGATGAAAAGCGGGCTGCTGTTGAACACTAGCGAACCGCTACCCGTGGCGTTCGGCGTCATCAATGCGAGCAGCGCGGCGGCGGTGCCCAGGGACAAGAAGGTGGCGACGCCCGCGCCAAGCCCAGAAACACCAGATCCGATTGGCAAATTCAGGCAGTTGGCCAGGTCGCCGCTGATCGGCGTGCCCAGGGCCGGCGCCACGAAAGTTTTATTCAGCAGCGTCTGGATGGTGTCAACCGTTGCAGGATTGGGGACGCTGCGCTCGAGCATGTACCAATTCGACGCGGGCATGCTGTAGGCGAGGGTAAACGTATTGTTCGCCTGCAGGGTGGTAGGGCCGCCCGTGATGGTGCTGGCGCCGTTCAAGTCGAAGGTCAGGGCCGTGATGGCCTGGGTGGTGTTCACACGCACAATCTGGCCATCCTTGAGGCCGTCCTTGGGCGGGAGCCGAATGGTGCCACTTGCAAATGCAGACGCCGGGGTCAGGATCAAATGGACGTCAGTGTTACCCGTGGTTGGCTGGGTGATCGGCACCACGAAAGCGTCCGTCGATGGCGCCGCGTACTGAATGGCCAGGTCCGGACTAGGAAGGATCAGGCTGTCTTGCATGAACTGCAGCAGCTGGGCGAGCGTGGCGCGGCGTGTCGATTGGGACATGCCAACGAACAACGGAAAAATATCGGATGGCTGCAGGCCTGAAACCTGATTGAGCTGGTCAATGGTTGGCATTGTGGTGAACCCCTTAATGGCATTAATCGGAACGTGCAAGCTATTTTTCCATACAATATCGGCGACTGCTCAAAAATCACTCAGGATCACGAACATGACGCAGGTTAGCATTCTGTCCGGTTTCACCGCTGATACTGGGGTCGACTTCCGTTCGGCCTACCCTAAAAACCTCATTCCAGTGCCGGCTGAAACCGGCGTATCGGCCGGGTATCTGCGCACCGCCGAAGGCATCAGCCAATACAACACCGTGAACGGCACGATCACCGGCCGAGGTCGTGGCGGGTTCCAGTGGAACGGCGTGGCTTATTGGGTGATCGGGAAATACTTCTGCAGCATGAACGAGGGCGGGCTGCTCACCATCCTGGGGGATGTGGGGGATAACGGGCTCGATGTGACATTCACAAAGTCTTTCGAGGTCATGGCCATTGCCTCGAACAAGAACCTGTTTTATTGGGATGCCTCGAAGCTGGTGCGCGTGACCGACCCTAACCTTGGCGTCTGCATCGATGTGGTGTGGATGGATGGCTATTTCGTGTCCACCGATGGCGTGTCGCTCGTCGTGACCGACCTCAATGACCGAATGAGCGTGAACGTGCTGCGCTACGGATCATCCGAAGCCGATCCCGACCCCATCGTCGGCGTGATGAAACTGCGCCAGGAACTTTACGCATTCAACCGAAACACCATCGAGATTTTCGACAACGTGGGGGGCACCGGCTTTCCGTTCGCCAGGAACGTGGGCGCCATGATCGAGAAAGGCGCCGTAGGTACCCAGATGTTTTGCCGCTTTGACCAAGTGCTGGCGTTCGTTGGTGGCGCCGACGATGAGCCGTGTTCGGTTTACCTGGGGGCTGGCGGTGCCGCCACCAAGATCGCAACCCGGGAGATTGAAGACGTGCTGCTCGAGTACCCGGAAAGCGAACTGGCCGCATCGACCATCGTTGCGCGGATGAGTCGGCGCCACCAAAACCTGATCATCAGCTTGCCGCGCCATACGCTGGTTTATGACGCCGCGGCATCCTTAGTGCTCGAGGCTCCCGTCTGGTACACGCTGCACTCATCGCCGGACCTGGCCACGCCATTCCACGGGCGACACTTCCTGTTCGCATATAACAAATGGTTTGTCGATGACAGGAACCTTCCCCGCATTGGGATGCTCGACAAAGACATCTTTACCCAGTACGGCGAGGATGTCGGGTGGCAGTTCAATACGGTGCTGATCTACAACGAGAGCAAGGGAGCGATCCTGCACGCCGTGGAGCTGATTGGTTCGCCCGGGCGCGCCGCTATCGGTGATGATCCTCACATGTTCTTTTCGTGGTCAATGGATGGCCTCGAGTGGAGCATCGAGCGACTCATCAGCATGGGGACGCAAGGGCAGCGCAAGAAACGCCTGGAGTACCGGCCGAAAATCAAATTTGAGCAGATGATGGGCATGCGCTACCGCGGAGCGAACGCCTGCATCGTCTCATTTATGCGGCTTGAAGCTGCCCTGGAGCCCCTGAATGTCTGACGCAATCAATCCTTTCACATCGCGCTCTTTTCGGGCCGATCGCCGGCTTATCGCCCAGCTGACAAATGACCCACAGCTGATTCGCTACCTCGAGTCACTGGGTATCGACACGGTGGTCGCAATCCCGGACTACCTCGACAAGCTGCTCGCGCTGATCATGGATGCGGCCGAGATTGCCGCCGCCTCCCAGGGAACCGCCAACAATGCCGCCAGGATCGCGCAGGATGCCCTTGATCAAGTGGTTGATCAGGGCGCTGACAGTGGGCTGACTTCTGGGCTGCTGGCCATTATCGAGCTGGTGGAGCAGCAACTAGTCCACTTCGAGCCCCTGGCGTACCGCGGACTTGCGGTCAAGGTGGACGACATCGAGGCCATGTTGCTCGACTTTAGGCCACCAATCCCCCAGGACATCCCAGCACCGACGCCGCCATTCGCCCCGGCGCTGGCCAACGTCACGGCCGCCTATTCGGTCCTGGCAGCTCCAGCGTATCAGCCGATCACCGTGCGCGCAGATGCCGCCGCGGGAGCGCTCACCGTGGCGCTTCCTGGCGCGCCTTCGCTCCTACAGTTGGTGACGGTCAAGAAGGTGGACGGGTCGGCCAATGTGGTTACGCTGGATGGTGGTGGGATTCTGCTGGATGGATCGGCCACCATTGCGGTGGCCGTCCAATATAAAACCGTGCAGGTTCAATACAACGGCTCGAGCTGGGATGTGATTATTGGTTGAAGGTGAACGGGTCGCCACAGTCGCCATCGAGGGTGTTTCCGTTCCTCGTGGTGTTGATGTCTTTCCGCTCTTGAAAGAACTCTCGGCGCCCTGGCAGCGGCTTGTTGCCGGCGCCCACTGGCAGCGTGCTGGGGTATTTGATCGAAGGGATGACGGCAAGGAAGCCCAGCATGCCGTCATATGCATTCTTTGCCCCAACCCGCGTTTCCAGGGAAAGCACCTTGCCCAGACTTGGCCCCATGCGAACAGCCAAGTTCATGGCCATGGCGTTAATGATCGCGTCAGGTACTCCGCACTCATCGTTTTCATCCGAATCGTCGGGGTCGAGCGGGATCATGTAGCCGGTGGTCACTTTCGCTTCCCACTCGGCCATCATCCGATCAAGGCGCTTTCGCGCTGATGCCATTTCCTCGGGCGAAATATCAAAGTTGTATTCCGCCAGGCCAAGTTCCTCGTAGGCCGCCAGAATGACTTCGCGCTTGGTGGTCATTACGCACCGCCTGCCGCTTTCTCAAGCGCTGCCTGGATTTTGGTGGAGTTCCAGCGCCCGTCGATCTTGACGCCCTTCTTGGCGGCTTCCTCGGCCAGTTTGAGTTTAAGCTCAAGTTCAACTTCTTCCGGGGTTGGTTCCTTCACCTCTGGCTGCCCCGCATTGGGATCGCCTGCAGTATTTTCACCGCCAGACGAGTTAGGGCCAGGGATAAAGGTTTGCGCGCCCTGTACTAGCACAGAGGGGGCCTGGGAAAGCTTGAGGTTCGCCTCATCCAGAAGGCGCTGATTCTCGGCCAGTTGCTGGCGAAGCAATTCCAGCTCGCTGGGGTCGGCCGGCTTCTTGGTTTCCAGCGCCTCGGCGGCGGCGGCATCGCGGACCTCGAAGGGGTGATAAAACCAGCCCTGGGCCAGATAGTCTTCGACCTCGTGTTCGTCCACCTCGATAGTGTCGACGAGGATACCCCAGATGTTTTGGGTAAGGCCGGCGATGTACAGCATCGTTTTTGCAAGCATGGTCATTCTCCCGATAGACAAACGGGGCCATCAGGCCCCGTCTGGTGTTACTCGATGGATGGCAATTAAGCCTGGTTAAAGATGGTAAACCCGCACATTTCCGGGTTATTCATCACGCCGCCAAAGAACGTATCGAAGCGGTACTTGATGTTGCCGCTGTCAATGCTGCCTTGCTTGACCATGACCAGCTCAAAACCCTGCTCGGTCGATCCGCGCATGACTTCCATGCCGGCGTTGGTTGGGAACTCGACGCGACCTGGCAGCAACTCGATTGCACTCTCGGCCCAGAACGGGTTGATGGCTGCAGTTGTGGTGTTGAGGAAGGTCACGGCGGCACCAGCAGCCGGTGTTGCGCTGACGTTCTGGTATTGCAGTTCGGCAACGGTTGCGCCCTGGCCGGAAATGATCGGCGGGGAGATTTGCACGGTACCGGTACCACCCGCGCCCGTGACAATGGCCGTAATGCGGAAAGTCTTCAGCTGGCCGGTGTCTTCCTTGGTGATGTGGTGTACCGCATCTACGCCCGCGATGGTGAACGCATCACCGACCTTCACGGTCCCAGAAGTGACGGTGATGCCTACGGTTTGATAACGGTTGTCGACGTTGATGCCGCCGCCGTTGATGTCGGCCGTGGTCGCCACGGGGGTGTAATACTGGTTTGCCCCGGTGATGGTCACGCCAACACCTGCAGCCGCTACCAGACGGCGGGTGTAATCCAGCTTCAGCACGTCGAAGCCGCTGATGTTCGAGTTGATCAACGCACGCTCGTAAGCGGTGGTCGGCTTCTCGTTCATGGTTTGGCGGCCGGCCAGGTTCGAGGCCATGCTGTTGTAATCACGCGACGAGAATGCAGCCAGACGGCGCCCCAGGGAAGAAATGATGCCCTGTTCGTTCATGATCGAATCAGCTTGAGCCAGGTCATCGAAGCCCGACGCCGCCGAGGTGCGCTTGACCACCAGCGTCCCCTGTTGGCACGCCAGGTCGGTGCAGAAGACGTTGATGTCCGATGCCAGCTTTTGCTTAGCGGCTTCGCCCAGGCGATTTTCCTGAAGCGCGTCGCGCAGCTCGAGGGCGGTCATCTGGAACGGGCTCGACTTGTACTGATTGAGGCGAGCAGGCACCGACAGTTGGGTCTGGTCTTTGAAGTTGCCCGTCTGATCCAAGCCGCTATAGCTCAGCGCGATGTAGGGTTGCGGGCGCCAGATGATGTCATTGGTACGCGCCATCATGGTTTGATCATTGCGGAAAATCTTGACCGCTTTGGACAAAACCAGATTGTCGTGAAAGCCTTCGAGAACGAGGTCGAAGGCTACCTTTTCTTCCTTGCTGAAACTGTTAGCCATTTTGGTTCACCTAAACAATGAGTGGTTACTTGCTCTTGAGAGAGCGCTTGTATTCCTGAATTTTGGTGCGGTCGCCGGTTACATCGGCTTCCTTTTCCAATCGCTCGAGGGTTTTGTCCATGCCGTTGTCGCGGGTAGTACCGGCGCTGTTTTTCACACGGCCGGTTTCTGGTGCAGGCTTATCGCGCTTGGACACTTTGATTTCTCCCTCGAGTTTGGAAACTGCAAAAGCAAATTTAACTGGGTTGGTGATGGATGCGATGGCTTTCAGCTTTTCCGGGGATCGGCCGAGAGCATACACAAGCTTCGCTGGATCATCGGCGCCGTTAAGAATAAGGCCTTGCTGGTCAGCGCTCAGGAACTCGATCACAGTGTCTTCAGCTGCCTTGAAGTCTGGAACTTTCAACTTCTTGGCGGCTTGGCTGTAATCGTCCATTACCTTTTTCTGACCGGCTTTCGCCTCGTCCAACTTGCGTTGTTGCGCCTTCTGGTATTCGGCCAATTCCTGTTTTTTCTCGTACCACTTATCGAGGGCGGCTTGGTACTCGTCCTCGTCATAGTTGGCACTTTCCAGGGTTGGCTTGTCGCCCAGTACAGGCGCTTCCGGTTCTTGCTGCTGCTGTTGTTGGGAGCTGGCCTTGGTCTCAGCTTCCTTCAGCTTGCGAGCGAGTTCACGATTGGTTTTCCGAAGTTCCTTGACCCACGCCGGGGCCTCGTTGTCGTCTGGATGCTCACCATCGTTCGAGTCTGGCGGGGACTCATCGCCCAGCGTGATCACCAGTTCGCCTTCGTCATCGTCGCCGTGATCGCCATCGCCTGGTAACAGGTCGTTTTCGATATCGGTGTCGTTTTCGTTGCCGAGGTCTGCATTCAAGCCGGTGTTATCTGCCGTTGTCATCGTTTCACCTTTGGTCATTTCACTCATTGTTTCGGCCAATGGATGCCGTAGGCCGAGTATATAACATAAAAAACCGCCAGGTTAATGGCGGTCATGGGGGTTAAAGGGCGCCTGGCGGCGGTGGCTGCTCAGCCTGCTGCATTTCCTGGGGCGGTACTTGGTCTGTTACTGAAGGGCCTGCAATCGCCTGTACGGCGGCCATAAGCTGGGCGATTTGTCCCTGAATGGTCGCCAGGGTTGCGGCGGCGTCGGTCTCGGCCTTCGCCGCATTGGCCTGTGCCAGTTGGGCCTGGGCAATGTTCTTGATGGCGTTGGTTTCGTTGAGTGGGATTTTTGAAAGGGTTTCCTTGGCGCTGGCCAACAGGAATTCGTTCTGGCCATCCGGTGGCGCATTTTCCTGGGTCTGCTGAAGTTCGGCCTTTTCCTCGTCGGTCGGCTCGATGACGCCCGCGGCCACCAGACCTTTGCGGGCAAAGGCGCGCAAGTCGTCCATCCCTTCGCCGTCCATGTTCTGCAGAATCATTCCCACCACCGCGGCTTTCATAGACGGGTCTTCGATGAACTGCAGGACGCCCAGCAGGCCACGAACTGCCTTGTCGCGCTTGCTGGCGAAGGCCGGTCCCACATCGACGGCGACATCATAGCGGCCGATGCTCAAGTCGTTTTTGATGTAGTTTTGGCCCTGCTTATCCACGGCCGGTTGCTTCAGGATCGCTTGAGACTCGGTGTCGTCCTTTCCGATAGTCCGCATTTTGCGGCCTTCCTCGTCGTACAAATCCTTGGCCATCGACAGCCAGATGACGCCCACCTGGCGCATCGTTTTCTTGAAGTTGTCCTGATAGATAAACGACTTCATGTCGAGGCGGGATTGCACCAGCTCCACGGCCTTGCCCGACACGTTCGATTGGAGTTCGTCACCGGCCTGCTGATTGCCGGCAAGTTCCATGATGTCGGATTGCACCAGCTGGATAAGCCCCTGCAACGCGGGAGGGATCACGGGTGGCTGGGTGTAGCCGATCGGTGCCGCGGGCAACGTCTGGCCCTGGGCGTCGGTGATCGGGTTGATGAGCAGGTATGGCGGCTTTTTGACGTTCTTGTTCGCCCAATTGTTTTCTTGGCCGGCTACCTGTTCCGGGGTAAAGATCGGGATCGACTCACCAAAGGCTGACGCCTGTTCGGCCAGCGCGGAAATTTCCATGTTGTAAATGCGCTGGGCATCCATCATCGGCATGGTGTGGCCGAACATGCGTTCCTTGTTGTCGATGAACATGCGCTTGCCGTAGTAGGGCGCGACCGGGATGTACTCCCCGGCGACATAGCCACAGTCCTCGAGCACCTGCATTCCGTCGATGATGTATTTGTGAATCCGGCGCTCGGTGATTGTCTTCTGGCGCGATTCAATAAAGCCCATGGCTTCCAGCTCGGCCCGCTTTTCATCGTCCAGATCGCGGGCGTATACCTTCTGCACTTCGTCGGTGGCCGGCAGTCTGAAGAAATGCACCTTTGTTTTTTTGAATTCGACCTCGTAATACTCAGCGACGTAAACCACGTCCGGAGTGTACCAGTCGAAGCGCGTCATCTTGTTGGTGCGGTCGAAACTTGCCGGCTCGACGTCCCATTCATCCCGAAAGTCATCAGGGATCATGGTGTAAATCAGCCAGCATTGCTTGGCGTCTGATTTGTCCTGGCGCTTGGCATCCGCATCAAAGAACACGGACATGTCAGCATCGAAAACAGGCTCGATGCAAATGCGCTGGTGGTCATCGTCCTCGTCCTGCTCGTCCTCGTACTTGGCGCGCAGGCGCAGGGCACCGAAGCCGCCCGCGGTGCCCTCGTCAAAGCAGTTATCGTAGGCTTCCTCGGCGTTGCTTTCCTGCTCGTCAGATCGAAACATGCCGTTTAGTGCGTCGGCGGTGTCATCGTTGGCCAGGTCATCCTTGGCCCTGAACTCGACCGTCACCCGGTTGTTTCGGTACTCGCTAAAAATACGCATCAGGGAGTCGAGCACCTTGTTGATTTCAAAGCGCGGCCGGTTGGCAAACTGCGCTTCTAGGTTCCCCTCCCACTGGGCGCCCGGAACATAGGCGAACCGGCGCGCCTGAAGGCAGTGCAGGCGAACGTCCGTCTGTGGCATGTATGAGGCGTCGAAGCCCTTCACGGCTCGGCGGTGGACGGCGTTTAGCCGCTCTTGCGTTTTTGGGCGTGCCATGCGGCTAACTCCAGTGATTTACGGTAGGGGGAACGATGGCTTGGGCGCGAACCTTGGCGGCGGTGTTCGGCACAGCACAGCGCAACATCATGTAGGCATAGCGTACAGCCGATATCAGGTCATCGCGTAGTTTCACAATCTTGCCCTTGTCGTCGCGGTGGTAGAGCCGCTTTTCCTCGAAGAAGGCCTGTTGGTTCTTGAACACCTTGAACGTGCCGTTTGTCATGCGCTCGTTTAGCTCCCAGATACCGGCCTCTACGCTGTTGCTCCCGCTTGGCCAGGTTGCGTGGAACGGCAGCATGTTGAAGCCGGCCGTCTTGTACTGCTCTTTCAGCACCTCGCCACCACCCTTTTCATGCTGCAGACCATCGTGCGGCCAGGCGGTGGGGAAGTGTCGGGCCCAGCCCTTAACGGCGGTCCATGCCTGGGAGGCATCCTGCTCGGCCTTGCGCCATGAATTCACGAGGTAAACGACATCGGCGTCGCGGTCCCAAGCCAGCTGGCAATGGGCTTGTGGGTGATTCCACCCGAAGTCGCAACCGTTGATGATGACCCAGTGCGGCGGGATCGAAAACGGATCGATCATGATGTCTTCATCGGCCTGGGTAAAGATGAGGCCGGCACCAACAGCTGGCACGCCCTTCGAGCGCATTTCACGCAAATGCACCGGGGTCGCTTTCAGAATCTGCGCCTTCACCTCGTCGGTAAGGTGGGGCGCGTCGTCCCATGTGACGTTGAACAGTTCCTGGCCTGGCTGAATGTCTTCCATGAACTGGGCGACGATGGGCGTCATGCCGTTTTCTGGCGTGAACGTCATCATCACGATGCCGCCGCGGCCTTGGTCGCCGGTCATTGTACGAACGAGGCATTGCGGATAGATGGCTTGGTCGAGCGGTTCCTCGTCGATCCATATCAGGTCGATAGAGTCGCCCATCAACACATGCTGGCCCTGGCTGTAGGCCTTGAACGACAGCTTGGACATGCCCCCGGTGATGTGCTGAATCTGTACGTCTTTGATCAGGTTCTTGGTTTGCGGCGATCGGATGAATCCGCCGATGTCCTCGCGTGGGATTGCCCCGGTGCCCGAAGGCCCATTGGTCTTGTCATCCCAGTCGCCCAACAGGTTTTTCTGGATTACGTCACGGATTTGCTCGCCGGTAACGCCCAGGGCCCAGGCGACGATAGGCCCGCTGAAGCGGTGCCCCTCCCACCAGTCCGGATAGCGCCCGGTAAGGTGTAGCGCCATTTCGTAGGCGGCGGAGTAGGTCTTGCCCACCCGGTTGGCGGCCATCATCAGGCGTTGCTTGTGGGTACGCCCTGATTTGTAGAAGTTGCCCTGCCACTGGTACGGCTTGAACGAAAACATCCGACGCCCGCGGCGACGACGCTTCTTTTCCTCGAGCAGCTCAAGGAATTCCTCTTTCTGCAGACGTACCGTCGAGTCGGGGGCTTTCATTCCTTGCCACCGCTGAAGTCAGGAACGGCAATGCCCAGTTCCTTGGCCAAGGCCACCATCTTGGCGTCGAGCTGCTCGTCCGACATGTCGCTCGCCGCGATGGTGCCGGAGTGCTCAAGTTCCTGGTGATGGCGCCAGATTTCTCGCTGACGATTGGTCAGGTAGAACGCCACGGCCGGGAAGCTTGGCGGGTAGTACCGTTCAATTTCGGTCTTCACGATCTGGCCTTTCACCACCCGGATGTCAATTTCGTGGCGAGTAAACCCGGTGGCCATCTTGAACAGGCTGTGCCCCACCAGCGAGTCAGCAATGATCTTGCCCGACTGGATCGCCTCGAGGAATTCGGGGTATTTCTTTTTCCAGGCATTGAGCGCCGAGACGGAGACGTTCAAGGCGGCGGCCAGCTGTACGTCACTGGCGCCGAGTAAGCAAAGGTTGCGCGCCTTCTCACAGAATTCTGGCTTGTAGTAGTTCCGTCCGCGCTTGGGTTGTTTGGCCGCCATGTGCGGGCCCTCTATCAGTTGGTCAGGGGCAAGCATACTGCAAATCGAACGCCCACAAAAAAGCCGCCTGGTGCGGCGGCCTGGTGCATCGTCGGCGGTCACTTTGGGAGTGCGGAGGGAAGCCAGCGTTTCAGTGCAATTTTCACCACCGGGATGATGTTCATGGCAAACAGGCCAACGAGGTAGGCAATGCCGTTGCGGGCCATGCCTTCAAAGCTGAATCCGAAATGCACAATGATCAGGTCAGTACAGAAAATCGCGGTGAAGAACCCGACCGCGACGGATGCCCCGGCCTCTTTTTTCGTCAACGGTTTGAGTAGCGCAAGGGACAAAACAGAGCCAGCCAGGGCGGCCACGGGGAAGCCGTACTTGACCATAAAGGCCCAAAACAAATTGGATAGGTCCACGGGTTTTGTCTCGTTGTAGGCGGTGCGGTTCATGGTTTAGACCTTTCTTCAGATGGGTCGGTGGGCGGCAAGTCATCCAACTGACCAAGCTCAGCGGCTTCTAGTTCAAGGTCTTGTATGGCGTCTTCGAGTTCGTAGGACATGGTCATTGCTCGCTGGATGATGGCCGAATGATAAACGCGGCCCACAAAAAAGCCCAGCAACAGCCAGGCTTTTCAGGTCTTCACTTGTCGCGGCTATTTCTTCTTGGCCGGCTTCTTGCCGCCGCCGCCCATTTTCATCCCCAGCGCCTTATCGTCCTTCATGTCGGCGCGGGAGTTTTCAACTTTGTTTTTGCTGGGCATTTTTGCCGGTGCCTTGGCCATCTGGTGTCACCTCGTTGCGGTTGGGATTGCTTGGGGCCTTGAGCATAAATCGCGGCCATGAAAAAGCCCAGCGGGTTTAGGGCTGGGCTTCGGTTCACTCTGCTGCGGTTGGCATCGGGTATCGCTTCTCGCCAGTTTCAGGCGGGGGCGCCATGTGGGCAAAGGTGGCGATGGTCTTACCGCCCTCGAGCACGTAGCAATTGCCATCCGGGTACATCGTCTCGGTGTTGCCCTCGGTGTCCACGGTCTCGACCTTCGGCCGGCGATTCTCGTGGCTGAAAGCAATGCTGGTACCAATGGCCAGGGGGATCAGCATGTACGATTTGCAGGGGTTGCTATCAGCCAGGTCTTGGCCGCTCATGATTTTCAGGGTCAGCATGATGGTGTTCCTCGTAGTGGTAGTAGTAGGGGTGTGCATCCTTGCACGGTGCGGCGTTGGTTGATGTGTTCGAAGGCTGGGCGCTTTCCCTTCCAGCATGACCGCGTGGATCTGGTTTCAATCTCCACCGCTTCTGAACGTGGTTGCGAGGGCGGGACTCGAACCCGCGACGTCTGGGGTATGGGCCCAGCGTTCTACCAACTGAACTACCTCGCTTCAACTGAAGGCCCGTGACGGGGGCAAGGCGGCGGAGCCTGGGAAACAACATGCTGGCGGCCTCGGCGGCGTGACCGGCCAGCGGGGCAGTGACCAAACTGCCAAATACCCCGCGTGACGGATGTTACTCGACAGGATCGGCAGGCGGCAAGGGCTCATCCGCTTTGAGGCTTTCGGCCTTCAGCTTGGCAGCGTTCTCGAGCGCCTGCTCATGCTCCTGCTGGTGTTGCTCGGCCTCGGCCAAGTCAGCCTGGCGCTGTTTTTCGTCGCGCTTATCCTGCTCCACCTGTTGGGCGCGCAGCTCGATCAGCTGTAGGCGCTGGTCGATCACATAGATAGCGTCATCCAGCGCGGTCTTGTGTCGGTGAACCTGCCCGGTTTCAAGGCTGGAAATGTGGTTCAGGGCATTAGTCCCTTGATCTACATGCGGCGTGGCAAGGATGGAAGCCAGCTCAAGGGAGCGGGCGGCCAGGTTGGCGCGTTCGGTCTGAAGTGTTTCTTTCGTTTCGGTCATAATCGTAGTCTCGGTGGTGTTGCATTGGGCGGTGGATTAGGCGAGCGCGGCGCGCACCAGACAATCCTTGGCTTCCAGCAGCTTGCGCAAGCCGGCCGACTTCTCGGCGCCGTCCGGCAGCGCCTCGTCCATTTGCTTGGCAAGTTCGCCAATGGGTTTACTTACCACTTGCAGCGGCTGTGGAAGGTGGACGTACTCGAAGTAACGCATGATCGGGCTTGGCATGGTGTGTCCTCTTGCGGTTGGGTTGGTCAGCGTCGATACCACGTCATCGTAAAGCAACGGGCATCTGGTGGAACATCGTTGAGCGGCCAGCGCAGGCACTGCATATGCTTGCGTTCTGGCCGGTTTCGGTTGGTGCGCAAAGTCTGCACAAGATACGCCGACTTTGTGGTGACGATAAAGTCACCAACTGCCAGGCCTTCGGCGCCGTCGATGTAGAGTTTGCACTCGGTGTACGGCGCCCGCTTCACGCGCTTTCCAAGTCGAGCGGGATCACGCGCACCAGAACGCTGGGTTCCTCGGCAAAGGTGCGCTCGATGCTGGCGCGAATCACTTGCGTGTCATCGCCCCACAGAATCCCATTGAAGGCATCACAGAACACCTTCGCGCAGTTGTCGAAGTCGACCTTGAGCGTAGGAGCGATGTGGCCAGACAGCGCTCCGGCCGTCTTGGCTTTTGTCCAGCTGACGCGCACCGGGTGTCTCATTTCCATTTCGATCCGGACTGGCCCCATGAAATGCGGCGTGTAGCCAAACGCGGCGTAGGCCTCGGCCATGGTGCGGCGCCGGATCGATGTCACCTCGCGCATCAGTTCCATGCCGCCCATCACGCGCAGCACCTCGAGCTGAATCAGTTCCTCGTAGGCCGCGGTACGGTCATCGGTGAACACTTGGACAAACCGGTTCTTGCCGTCGCCGCGCACGGTGAAGCGCGGCCGGCCTTTGCCCTGGGGCTCGCCCTCGATAACGATGGTCAGGCCGCCAGGCAGGTCACGCCCAGGCGGCGGAAGTAGGTCGGGGCCCTTGTCATAGCTAAACCCTAATTCCTCGTAAGCGTGGCGAATCTCCCAGCTCCCGCTGGCAAGTTCACGGATGAATTCGTGAAGCGTCTCCAATTCAGTCATGTGGGCGATCCCTTAACCAGCTGTAGCAAACGTAGGCGTTCACGGTGTAGCCGCCCAGCTCCACGCCTTTGCGCGCACGCTTGCCGCGCTTGATGTAATGGCGTCGGCGCCCCAGCTTTCCCCGGTTAGGGTCAAGGACGTGCCAGGTTGTGGCCGTGACCTCGATGACCACCGCGTGTTGGCCGCCAGGGATATTCAGTGATGGCATCGTGCAAAGGTAGGCACCGACAAACTCGAGCCTGCTATCGTCCACCGTGCTGAACTCGGTGAACGGGATAGACAGCTCGTCAAGCATCTGGCGCAGGCTCATCCCCTTGTTTCTGAATCGGTCGTGCATGTCGCGGCGCACGGCGCCCGCTGGTAGGCCGGCGACCATGGCCACGCATGCCGACATACAGCTCGTTGGGCAGGGTTGCTTCTGGTGTTTGATGAGTGCGGTCACGACTTTTCCCCCATGTTCACATCGATAGCCTGGTCGAGCTGCTCGAGCCACACGATGTCCTCCCCCTCGGCAATGCCGACCACGATGCAATCCTCTGGCTCGAGGCCTTCGCGGGTATCTGGATCGCGCAGCCAGACGTAACGGTCGGCGTTGAGTTGCAGCGCTTCAGCATTGCGCAGCGCCGCATCCATTTCGGATTGAAGGGCGTGGGCCTTCTCCCATACTTCGGCGTATGCCTTGTCTGCGGTGCGCGCCAGATCATCTAGCCGGTTCCAGTCGTTGAGCAGCTGGCGCAGGTCATCGAGGCGCACGGTGCGCGTGTCGGTCTTGCGCCCTTCTTGCGGGCCGTTGGCCGCCTGGTTAAGCCGGCTCAGTACGTGGTGAAAGGCGCGGCTCATACCGTCCACCCTGCAATGACTGCCAGGGCAACAACGCCGGCCAGCATCCCGGTGATGGTGTACACCACGCGCTTGACGTGGCGGTGGGTGCGCTCGATGCCGCGCTTCATGCCGAGAGCGTAGGCCTCGACGGCTACCTCTTTCAGCACCGGGTCTATTTGCTCGCCAGGTACGAGTGCGATGGCAGTGCGCAGCGTGTTGTGCAGCGCCTGCAGGTCTTCGGTAAAGGTCATTGGTCGTTACCCCAGGATGATGAACGCGAACAGCGTAGCAGCTGCCACCCCAACAATGGCCAGCTTGCAGACGAGGCGCAGCATGGCCATGCGGCCGAGTACCTCGCCGTCATCGAAGCCGTTCCGGTAAGCCATGTCGAGTTGTTCATCCTGCTGGGTGCGGCGCGGCATAGCGTTCTGTTCGCGCTGGGCCTGGAGCAATGCGCGGGCCTGCTCGTACTGCTGGCGGTTGCGCAGCACCTGGGCCTGAATCTGCTCATCGCTCAGCATGCCTTCACCTGGCTGCTGCGCCACGTACTGCGCTTCAAACGCGGCCAGGCGCTGGGCGGCTTGAATGTCTTGATTTGCGCCGTGCGCGTACAGCCCATCCATATATTTTTTTCCGAGGTGGATGCCGCCACTGCCATGCACAACGTAAACCCGCTGGGTATCAGGCGAGAGAGCCCGGTCCAAATCAAGCCAGGTACCCTCATTCACTTGCACAGCCTCGAGGTATTCATCGGTCAACGTGTAATCGGTCTTCATGGTGTAACTCCCAGGTAATAAAAAAGGGCCTCGCTGGTCTAGCGGGCCCTTGCAGTGTAGTGGCGCGATGTAGTGGCGTCAATCTATCTTGACGCCCTGCATTAGCCGGTGGTGGAGAAAGCCAGCGCCGCCCATAAGCGCAAAGTAATCGTTATCGGAATGCCAGTTCGTAAAGATCGACCGGCCGCTATCCGTCCACGTCAGCGCGATAGAGCGCACATTGCCGCGCTCGGCATCGGCCAGCAGCCCGCGCAGGATCACCAGCACTTCCGGTACCGGATCGCCTGGCAGCGGTGCGCCGCCGATTGAAACCACCTTTTCCGTCACGGCTTCACCTCATTAAGCGCCGTGAACACTTCGCCGCGCATCGCATCAATCGCTGAAGACGGAACCGCGCCTGGATCACCCTGGATCGCATAGAGCAGTTCGTTTTCCTTGAGCAACAACGCCTCGAGCACGCGGATACGCGCCACCTGGCGACTATCTCGCCGCTTCATGCGGTCAATCTCCCGATCAACTTCCACCGGCAAATCCAACAGCTTGGCGTCATACGGCTTGCCCTCGAGCGCACCATTGGCCCGCGCCTCGATCCAGCGAATCCGCCGTGACTGCTGGCGGGACTGGTGGCAAGTGCGGGCGATGTGGTCCAGGGCATCGCGCAGCAGGTCGACTGGCGCGGGCTGCTCGGCCTTGCATAGCGCCGTGTAGTCCGACCATGCGTCATCGCGGGTTTTGTATTGCGTGATGATCCGGTATTTGCCATCGCCAGTTTCGAGCGTGGTGAAACCTTTGCCGAGTAGTGATGCCGGAGCTTTGGGACTCAAGTACATAGGCGTTACCGGCCACCCTTTCGCCTTCCAGCGCTCCATCGTGGCAAGGTCGTAGGTGGTGGCCGACTTATCGGCCAGATGGTCGTCCGTGAACCATGCATAGGGCAGCTGGTCGGCGCAGACCTCCCGCGCCAACCAACCAACCCATGCCGCATGCTTGAAGCTGTAGGCGCGAGTCGGGTCAAGCATGGCCAGCGCCTGGGCAATGCTCACATCGTTGCGGCAAACCGCCTCGAATTCCTCGTTGCCGCTCTGGAACTTGGCCGGCGCACGGCACCGCGCACACCTTCCGCAAGCGTTGCCCAGCTCAGGGGCGCCCTTGCACAACGGAATGCCTTTGAAACGATCGTTATTTTCCATGGGGATGAACACTCTTTTGATTTACCAACAATAAACCGCTCAGTCGTCCTAACTACTTGATCCTGCAATTGTTTATGCAGTTATCCACAATCAATGCTGTTGAGCGGTGCGATGCAACAATTGGGGCGATTTGCGTTACAAAAAACCCAAAACGCTTTACATCTGGTGCAGTTTTGCGTGCATTCCGCGTCAGAAATGCACAAAAACAGCGATTTTATGCATCACTTGCTTCGGTGACGGCGTAATGCCGCAACTCGCCATGCATTGCGTCGTAGATGATGCCGTTGTCGAGGATGCCCAGCAGCCGGCCCAGTGTCTCGCGCTCGCCTGTGGTGCCTGCCAAGTATTCAGTCAGCTGGGCCTGAGCATCGCGCAAGGTCTGATACAAAACGCCTACATCGTCGTTGTGGGCGCGCACATGGTCGCCAGCAATGCCGGCCGCTTCGCGTAGTTCGCCATTCAACTCGAGCAGCCGTTGGACTGCCTCTTTCTGGCGTTCCACTTCCTCGCTCAGCTTGTCGCTGTAATTCTCGGCGCTGCGCACGTCGCCATAGACTTCCTCGAGGCGCTTATCCACGGCCAGTTTTTCCTGGCTCATGCGGATAATGGCTTGGTCCTGCACGCCCAGCTGGGAGTCGAGCCGTTCGATGTGGCTGCGCAGCCGATCGATGATGTCCTGTGCCGCGGGCTGGTCGCCGGCAAGTTGCTTCGCCTGCTCGAGCTGGCCGCGTACCTGCCACAGCTCATCAGAAAGACCACGACTTTCCACCAGCGCATTGCGGGTCAGCGTGCGCTGGTTATCGTAGGCATCGCTCAGCATGCCGCGGTACTCGATCAGTTCGTCGTTATGGCTTTTCAGGCCCTTGGCGTGGTGCCGGGATGCCTCGAGTTCGTCCACAAGATCGCGGCGCGTCTGCTCCGACTGCCGAACATAGCCGTCGATGGCGATACGCACTTGCGCGGCTACGCCTTTCGGCTTGGCGTTGCGCTCGAGCATGCGCAAATTCTCGAACATGTAAATCCGTGCCTGCTCCAGCGGGGTGGCCTGGGCTTTCTGCAGGGCTTGCGTGTTGATGGCGTCAGTCATGTTGTTTCTCCAGTTGCGGTCGGTGGTGTGGTTTTTCTGTGGATTAAAACGGGATGTCAGTTTCGTCGTACACGAGCCATTCGGCGTATGCCTGCTCGATGGTATGGCCAAAACCCCAGGCCTCTACCCCATCAGAGCGAACACCTTTGCACATGAATCTGAAATATTTTTCATCGCCGCGGATTCGGACAATTCTCGGTTTCATGGTTTTACCTTTTGCTTTGGAACCCTCGAGCCTTGGCCCTTGAGGATCATTTCAATTTCCTATGCGTGCCAGGCATCGCGCATGTTGTTGCCGCTTCCTGTGCAGCGGTTGCCGTGGCACACGAACAGGCCGGTAAGTCGTGACAGTCGAATCCGTGGTCGTTTCATCGCTTGATCCCCATCTTTTCAAGAAGGCCCCTGCGAAGCTCGTCAGGCGTTTTTAGGTGTAAACCCTGATCCTTGGCGATCTTATCCGCCAGAAGCTCGCCTACCCGCTGCGCGGCTCCAGCCTGGCCCAGTTCCGCATCGAGGCCGATCAGCCTTTGACCATCAACCAACGGCTCGCCGCGCTGAAGCCTGGCCACAAGGTCGGCATAGCGCTTGTTGAACCTGTTCTGCACGGTCTCGGCCTTCGGCGTGCCAGTGCGGATGCTGTACCAGTCGGTCAAGCGCCCAGCCTCGCGCACAATCGGGTGGCTGTAGCGAAATTCCGTTGGCGCCGTGCTGGCTTCGACAGCCTCCCGCCAGGCGTCGGCAACGTTCGGGACGTCCCTGGTATCGCCACCAGACAGGCACATCGCACGGAATTCAGGCGCAGACGGTGGCCAAGGATCGCCGTTTTGCGTGCAGACCTTGATACCGGCTGCCAGCTGGTACTTGTCGATGCCTGCCAGGGCCTTTCCCCAGTTACCCGACTCGTCGCCCAGGCCATGTACGCTAGTCCACTTGTGTCCGTATAACTCTGTCATCAACTGCCACAAGCGAGCCATCAAGCTCGTCGATGCTGGCAAAGTCTTGCTCCCATCGTCCTGGGTCCATTCCGGCTGGGCATAGTTCGGCATCGACCGCAGCTTGGCGTCCCGAACTTGCATGTCGCTCGGCTTCGAGTTGCTCCCCACGGATACGGACTTGATCAACGAGGCTTGGGCGGCGCGTGCCTGCTGTTCCGGCGAAAGGTCCGGTGGTGTTTGGTCCTGCATTTGGCGTTACCTCGTCTTTCCATCGCTCTTGATTCAGCCAGGTTATGGCGTGCGGGATGTACTGGGGGTCTGTCAGGTTGAAAACGTGTTTGATGTGCTGGCCCAGGCCGGCAATGATCGCGTCGAATTCATCGGGCGTCTTGCACTTGGTCTCAAACTTTTTCAGCGCGGCCGCTTTGCCGACTTTCCGGGGGTACAGCTTCCAGAAAGTGTTGAACATGTCCTCGATGTTTTTGCGCGTGATTTGAGGGAGTGCTTTTGATGGACTCCTATCCGTATCCGAGTCCTCTCCGATTCCTCTCCGACTCTTATTAGATGATTCGTCGAATTTTTTTTGTGAAGTGCCTGATTTTATTGGGGTTCCAATTTCTTTTGATGGGAATTTGATAGTTGGTTTATCGATGCGTTGATGCGACCACCCTGAAACCTGCAGGTACTCTTTCCCATCAACTTGATACAGATCGATCAGACCAATATCCGACAGCTCGTCGAGCATTCGACGAATGCTATCGGAATCGATGCTATCACCCGGGAAAATCAAGGCCTTCAGCGTGATCGGCTTCAGCGGATGAACACCACCGTCATCGCAAAACGTCCACAATCCGATAAAAAACAGCCTGGAATGAAACGAACACGACATCACCTGTTCGGAACTCCAGAATTCTGGCTTGATTGAGCGGATTCTAGCCACGCTGGTATCCTCCAGATTCATCTTGCGTCACCTCTTTCATGGGGGTTAATCCTCGCCAAGCGCCACGAACTCGCTGACCTTCAGGCCGAACGCGCTTGCAAGCTTGACCAATGTGGCGCCAGTGCAAGACGTCTGCCCTACAAGCTGGCTCATGCTGCCCTGGCTCATCCCTACCTTGTCTGCCAGGTCTTTCTGTTTCATTCCGCGCTGGGCCAGGGCCACCATCACGCTTTTTTTCAGGTTCATTGGGTAGCGGCCTCCGATGGAATTCGATGGGTGTGAATCTATATGGTACCGATGTGCAGTGCAAGCATTCATATTTTAGTTAGGTATTTAATTGATTGTGGTGTTGACGTAGTGGCGATAACGCCTCATAGTTTGCCCACCAACATCGACCATCTGGGAGAAACACCAATGCCAGTCATCACAGCAAAACTCGTCGCCGTATTCATCGTCTGTGGATCGGGCGCCGCGCCATCTGCCCCGACCGACTTCCAGCGCGTTTGCATCGCCAACGTGTTCCCGGCTGTGGCTGCCAGTCGCGACGACTGCATCGACGCCATTCAGGCCGAGGCAACCCAGGGTGAGTTGAACTTGCTCAAGGGCGGCTTCTTGCGCACCACCAACCAAGTGCAATGCTTTGAGCCTGGTGACGGTGGGTACTCCGACCGAGAGTTGACGCGCTACATGGCCGACGACATGGGCGCCGTGCGCTCGAAGGTCAACCACTACACCTACGATGGCGAGGGCTTCAAGGTTGTCGAGCCCAAACCACGAGCCCCTGGCCAGCGCATGTAACCCATCACCGGAGCCACTGCCATGAAAAAGAAACCGCAAGCCGTTCGTATCCCGATCCGCCAGGCCATCAAGCCAGGCGACAACAGCCAGGACAAGGCGCGCCCGGTCGAGGTTATGGCGACAACTGCCGTTGCCCTGGTCGCCCTGTACTTCGCCGCCAAGCGCGGCTGGCTGGATGCCTTTGTCGTGTGGTGGCTCCAGTGAGGCCCGCAAACCGTTTTTACGCTGGCGGGCCGCCGCTCGATCCGCCCGATGAACCCGTGCAACACCAATGCAGCAACTGCAAGTGCTACACCGATGCGCCAGTCTGGCGCGCACGGCACGGGCAGTGCCCGAAGTGCGGCGCCTGGAATACCGCCCTACCAAGTGAGGACTGATCATGAAAAAGCCAAACCCTTCAGCGTTCTTGCACGTCATGCACATGGACCTGGGCCAGAAGCACCGCGTGCCGGAGCTTACCGATACAAACCCGTTTGGGCGCCCGGGCCGCGACTATGACCCGACCTACACGGTCACCTGCGATCCGCTGTATTCCGCTGGCCAGCTGCTCGAGCTGGTGCCAGGGCTCGAAGCGCTGTCAGTGGCTACACCTGTAGGTACCGTGATCGGCTTCCAGCTCGTAAACAAAGTACACGCCCATCCAACCGTTGCATGGAAGGTCGAGCAGCTGCCAGAAGGGACCGAACTGTTCACGCGGCCACAACAGTCAGCTGAAGTCGAAACCCTGGCCGAGCTGGCACTTGCCCGCCGCTATCTGGAACAAGCGCTTGCCGCGCTGAATCCGCGTGCGCAGTTGGCAACCAACATTCGCAAACTTCTGGATGTTGGAGGCCGCCCGAAAGCCGCACCGAAGTCAGGCCAGCTAACCGAGCATGGTTACCTGATCAACACCTGGGAGACTGGTGTGTCAGCCCATGATCCCGTCACCGGAAAAACAGCCGAGATTGACCGGCGCAAATACCTAAGTCTTTCCGTGGCCACGGTTGCAGCCATCCAGAACCTGAAAAAGATGATCGACGAGGTGTAGCTATGGGCCGGCACGCGAAAGACTACGGCGAGCGCCAGGCCGCCGCGATGGAAACAGCCCGCTGGATGCTGCCAACCCTGCATCGAGCGATTGACTTTGGTCAGAAGGTGGTTGAAGTTCCCGTAACTGACCTGAAAGAAATTCTCTCGTATTTGGAGGCGACCGCCCAGCGCGAGAAAGCCGAGTTTTCCGGGAAGCACCTCGGCTACGGAAACCCGGATTTGATGCGCGAACTCTTGACCCGTGAGCGCGCATCTTGCCCGGTGCTGTGGAAGAAATCACAGCGCTACACCATCGAAGTTTTCTATCGTGAAATACCGCTCAGTGCCGCGCAGATAGCCAAGCGTGCGGCGCGCAGCTCTATCAGTGAAAAGGCCCTGCGCCTGATCGACGAAGAAATCTTAAAAAATGGAATGCCCTCATGAAATACGATCGACTTTGGGTTTCTACCAGTGGCGGCCGAACAAGCATGATGATGGCCCGCTTTATCCAATTAACCCTAGGTATTCAGGGGACGCAGCTTAAATATGTGTTCGTGAACACTGGGCAGGAACACGAAAAGACTCTTGAATTCGTGGATCGGTGTGACCGTGAATGGGGGCTTGGAATTGTCTGGCTGGAAGCTGTGGTTCACGCTGGAAAGAAGGGCTCTACTCACCGCGTCGTAACCTTCGAAACGGCCTCTCGTAATGGCGAGCCCTTCGAAGCCGTGATTGGAAAGTATGGAATTCCTAACCGATCTTACCCGCACTGCAATCGGGAGCTGAAGCTCAACCCGATGAAAAGCTATGTCAATTCTATAGGCTGGGGCTCCGTTCCTGCCGCCGTGGGCATCAGAGAAGACGAGCCAAAGCGGCTCAAGGATTACGCGGAAAGCCAGGGCATAGTTTACCCGTTCGCTTATTGGTGGCCGCAAGATAAGCAGGATGTATTGACGTGGTGGGAGGGCCAAACTTTTGACCTTGGCATTCAAGAGCGCGAAGGGAATTGTAAATGGTGCTGGAAAAAAACATTCACCAAGCACGCCGCAAACATCGCCAGCAATCCAGAATGGTACGACTTCCCGCGCCGAATGGAGGCGGTTCACGGCATGACAAACCGTCAAAATAAACAGGTTTTCTTTCGCGGGGCATTATCAACCGATGATTTATTTAAAGCCGTTGTTGGCTCAGACCTGAGAGCTATTCCGAGAGAGGAAGAAAGCGGCGGATGCACCGAATCCTGTGAAGCCTTCGCCGACCTGTAATCGCTGTGACATAACTTATTTTTGAGGTGAATAGCATGACAAACGTGGGAAATATCGACCGCAAGACGTACCTGGGCAGCTCTGACGTGGCTGGAATTCTGGGGCTCAGCCCGTGGTCAACTCCGCTTTCCGTCTACCTCGACAAAGTGGAAGGCAAACAGCCGGTAATCAGCGAAGCCAAGCTGAAAATCCTCGAGCGCGGCAAGCGCCTGGAACCCTATGTTCTGGACATGCTCACCCTCGAGCACGGTGTCGAGCTGATCCACCGGAACAACCGCTATCTCGACAAACAACACAAGTTTCTGGCGGCCGAGATTGACGCCGAAACCAACGATGGCCGCAACGTCGAGGCCAAGACAACCGGCGACTTTTACGACAAATCGCTATGGGGTGACGAGGGCAGCGATGACGTGCCGATCTACTACGCCGCCCAAACCATGCATGGGATGATGTGCAACGGGGCATCCAGCACGCTGCTGCCGGTCATGCTGGGCATTGATGACTTCCGGGTGTTCGAGATTCACCGCGACGAGAGCACCATCGCCGCCATCCGCGAAACCGAGCTCGAGTTCTGGGACCGGGTGCAGCGCCGTGACCCGCCACCACCAACGAACGCGGCCGATGTGCTGCGCCTGTACCCGACCGACAACGGCAAAACGAAACAGGCGACGGACGATATTGTTCAGGCGGTGAACGAGTTCAAGGCCAAGAAAAAGGAGGCGAAATTTATCGCCGGGGAGCTCGAGGACCTGGCCGACCAAATAAAACTTTTCATGTTAGACGCCACTACGCTATCCTACGGCTCGAGGGCGCTACTCACCTGGAAAGAACAGAAGACCAAGCGATTCAATATCGATCTGTTCCGCGCCAATCATCCCAAAATCGCGGCCACCTACACACGCACCGATAGCAGCCGCGTTCTCAGACCTAAAAAATAGAGGTTCACCATGTCCGGCCAGCAGCTGAAGCAACATGTCACCGGGGAGCGCCAGCTTTCCCCAGTCGCCAACCTTTCCAATTTCATGGACAAGATCAAGGGCCAGATGGCCCTGGCGCTGCCTAAGCATCTGACAGCGGATCGCATGACGCGCCTGGCGCTCACTGCCTTCAGCACGTCGCCAGCGCTTCAGAAGTGCAGCCACCAGAGTATCGCCGCCTCGATCATGACGGCCGCGCAGCTGGGCCTGGAACCTGGCATCAATGGCCAGTGCTACCTGATCCCCTACAAGGACACTTGCACGCTGGTGCCTGGCTGGCGCGGGCTGGTCGACCTTGTTGCACGCAGCGGCCGCGCCACGGTGTTCACTGGCGTCATCTTCAAGGATCAGGAATACACCTTTACCGATGGTGCCAAGCGCGATCTGGTGATCCACAACGAGACCGACCTTGAGGACCCGAACGACATCACCCACGCCTATGCCATCGGCTGGGTGCAGGGTTCCGAAATGCCGATTATCGAGCTGTGGCGGATGTCGAAAATCGAGAAACATTTCAAGAAGTGGAACAAGGTCGGGAGCCGTCACTACGCCCACGCCAACTGGGAAATGTACGCCCGTAAGATCCCGCTGTTGCAGGTCATCAAGTACCTGCCGATGTCCATCGAGCTGGCCAACGCGGTCGACGTTTCGCACGCTGCCGAGGAAGGCCGCAACGTGATCATCGATGGCGGCGTGGTGGTCGAGCAGCACCAGCAGCTGCAACAGGATCAGGCCGACCCAGAAGTCGGGACAGAAACCCAGGCTGAAGCCGGCGACGGCCTGAAGGCTAACGAAACTGCCGACAAAACAACCGGCGAGATTCGCGAAAAGAAAACCCGCAACGTGGGCGGCATGGAATAAGGCCGCTCCACCCAAACCGAAGCACCAACCAAAACCACAGACCATAAGGGAAACACCATGACTCCAGCACAACGCGCCATTCTTGCAAAAGCCAAAAAAGACGGCATGAAACCCTCTGAAGTTGCCGCCGAGTTTGGCGTCCATGATCTTGTCGAGGCACAGCTTGCCATCCTTCGCGGAATCAGCGTGGCCTATAAAGACCTGGGCGAAAAAGGCCAGGACGCGGCCATTCACGAACTGACTGAAAAAACCCGCGTGGCGGTCATCGACATGCTGCGCCTGTTCATGGCCAACGGCGTGAAGGCTATCCCGTTCACGCTGAAATCGCTCAACATCGACGGCAAGCTGAAGGTGACAGGATTCGTTGCCGGCGATTGCCCGGAGCGTCACGCGCTCACCGATAAGGCGCACGACAAGTCGGAAATCCTGCTGATCCTTTCGCCGCGTGATTATTTCGAGGGCCTCGAGACCATCCAGGGCGAGAAAGATCAGAAGTCTCTGGCCATCGATCCAGTGGAGCCTGAAACACCGCCAGAGCCCGCCAAAGGCAAACCCGCTACCAAGACCAAGGAAACCGCACCAAAGGGCAAGGCGGCCCAGCGCACGAACGATCCAAAGCCAACATCGGCCGCCGCACTGGCTGCCAAAGCAATCCAGCTGACTCCGAAGTCTGTTGAGGATGCGAAAGCGTTCATCTTGAACCAACAAAACACCAGCCTGGCCGGCCTGCAAAACCATCTTAAAATCGGCATCGACAAGGCTCAGGCGCATCTGGATCGCCAGGTTGCAGACGGTGTAATCGTACTCGATGAAAAGTCGGAAACCGGCTACAGCATTGTGCGGGAGCCTGCTGGCGCACCGGTTGACGAAACTGCGGGAAAAGGCACGCCGGTTGACACGTCGAATTTGTCATTCGATGGCGAGCCAGGCGAACAGACGGACCTGGCGGGCGATAAGTTCGGCGGCGATGATGAGCCGGTCGCTCTGACTGATGATCTGTACGAGCAGATCAAGGCGCACGTACTGAAGAAAGGCAAGGTTTCGTCCGGAACCATCATGGTCACTTTCTCGCTGGGTGATGACACTGTGACTCAGGCCCTTGAGCGCCTCGAGCTGGATGGCGTTATCACTGAAGAAAACGATATGGGCATCCGTTCCATCATCAAGGCCGAGTAGTTCCGTTTAAAAAGTGAAAACCCCGGCCTAACCCGCTGGGGTTTTTTATGTTTACGCCACCGCATTTATCATTTAGGATGCAGTGGCATTAATGAGTGAGACAAAACACCATGGCCAGACCAAAAAGCACTGACGAGCAACGCACCAACCGCAATATCCGCATGAATGATTTTGAGTGGTCTGTTTTTCGGGATCACATGGGCGCCGAGTGGCTACGCGCCCAAATCGCAAAGGTAGCCAAGACCAAAAAGATTCAACCGACCGAAACAGGGGAATGACATGAAAGTGACCAAACTGGAAATTTCCAACGTGCTGGGCATCGCCCGCGCAGACATCGACCTTCGCAAAGCTGTAACGATGATTATCGGCAACAACGAGGCCGGCAAGTCTTCAATTTCTGACGCCATCAGCATGGCGTTTATTGGCGAGCCGCGCCGCGTGAAGCTGAAAAAGGAACTTGGCCAGCTGCTGCACGGCGATGCAAAGAAAGGCCGCGTTACCCTGATGAACGACGACACGGCCATCGCTGAATACAAGCTGCCGAGCGGCGACCACCTGGCGGATGCGTTCCAGGGTTCCGAGTTCGTTCCGTACATCATCGACGCCGGCCGCTTTGCCCGCGAATCGGTGGATGAGCGCCGCCGCATGCTGTTCCGGCTGACTGGCTGCAAGGTGAACGCTGACGCTACAGCGGCGCGCCTGCTCGAGCTGGGCGCGTTGCCGGCTCTGGTCGACCAAATCAAGGGCAACCTCAAGGCCGGATTCCCATCTGCATCCAAGGAAGCGGCCGAGTATGCCACCTTGGCCAAGGGTGCTTTCCGTGGCCTGACTGGTCAGAACTGGGGCGCCAAACAGTCGGCCGAGTGGGAGTTAGAAATCCCCGAAGGCTTGAGCGCTGACGAGGTTTCGGCCCTGGCCATCGATAAGGTGATCGCCAAACACGCGAAGGTTTCAAAGAACGTCGAGCGCGGTGTCGAGTACATGGCGACGATGAATCAGAAAATCGCCTATGCGAACGACTACTACACCCGCCGCGATGACCTCGAGGCGGTGGCCAACGAATTGCCAGAGGCGAGCGAGCGCCTGGCAGCGGCCCGCACTCGACTGAAGGCCTCCCAGGAAAACTTCGACCTGTTGCGCGACAAACTGCAGGAGGCCCAAGCCGGCGTGGTACCGGTCAAATGTCCATGCTGTGAAGCTGAATTGACTATCAAGGGCCAGACGCTCGAGAAGTTTTCCGGCCTGAAGGCTGACACGAAAAACACCAGCGACCTAGCGCTGAAGGTCACGAATGCTCGAGGCTCTATCGCGTCCATCAATACGGAAATTGAAGGCCTGGTCGCCGCCGTTACGCTCGCGCAGAATGCCGCCACTGAATTGGCCGCGCTGAATGCCAACCCGCCAGAGGAAGTTGACCTGGCTCAAGCCAAAACCTACGCCGATGGGCTCCAGGGCCAGCGCCTCGAGGCCGATGAATTGCGCGCCCAGGTTAACGCCATGAAAGAGCGCCAGAACCTGCTGGGCAGCGCCGAGGCCACCAACAAGAACGCCCGCAAGTACCACAACGAGGTAATCAGCTGGCTGCTGATCGCCAACGCACTTTCGCCTGAAGGCATCCCGGCCGAGATTCTGGCCACGGCGCTGAAGCCGGTGAATGACTCGCTCGTACAGCTGTGCAAGTTGGCCGGGTGGAAAAAGGTCTCGATCAGTAACGACATGGACATCACCGCCGATGGCCGCCTGTATGGCCTGCTCAGTGAGTCGGCCCAGTGGCGCGCTGACACGCTGATCGCCCTGGCCATTGCGCAAATCAGCGGCCTGAAATTCGTGCTGCTGGATCGCTTCGACGTGCTCGATATGAAAGGCCGCGGGCAGCTGGTCACGCTGCTGCTCGAGCTGCACGACTTGGACGCGATCAATAACGCGATTATCTGCGGCACGCTGAAGGGCCTGGCCGCCGATATGGATGATGACGTGCAGCAAATTTGGATTGAAAACGGCATCGCTGAAAGCGCGTAACAGACAATGACCAAGGGCGCCGACCTGGCGCCCAGCACTGGAGAAACAACATGACTTTTCAGATACTCGAGCCTGCTGCGCTGGTGGGTGTATACGACACGGAAACCACCGGCTTTCCTCTTTTCAAACAGCCAAGCAATCACGTTGGACAGCCCCACCTTGTCGACCTATGCATACGGCTGTACAGCGTCGAGGGCGAGTTTGTCGACGAAATGGAAGCGATGGTAAGGCCCTACGACTGGACCATCCCCAAATCGGCCTCAGACGTTCACGGAATCACCACGGAAATGGCCATAATCAATGGCATTGACGAGCGCGAAGCCGTGTCGAAGTTCGGGCACATGCACAAGCGCGCATCGTTGCGGGTGGCCCACAACTGCGCCTTCGATGACAGGATTATGCGGATCGCCATCAAGCGCTATTTTGGTGACGCCGCGGCCGATCGGTTCAAGCTGACGCCGACCTACTGCACGGCCACGAACTCGAAGCCAATCATCAAGCTTCCTCCCACTGAAAAGATGATGAAAACCAGCTTTAAGAATTCGTTCAAAACCCCAAACTTGGCCGAGGCATTCAAGTTTTTTACCGGCCGGGATTTTGAAGGGGCGCACCGGGCAAAGGCGGATACGGTTGGCTGCGCCGAGGTTTATTTTGCGCTTCAAAAAATGATCGCCGGGGGTGTCAAGTGAAGCGCGCAAACCCTGCCAAGCTGCGCACCGCGCTTAAGGTGGCCCACGGGCTGGCAAAGGCGGGAGTGCAGTTCGTGGCCATGCCGGTGCTGGATGATGAGGATCACGGCGAGCTGCTGCTGATGAGCGCCAAACGCATGGCTGCAATTGTGATCGAAACCGAAACCGAGGAATCCGAAAATGAGCATGATTGAAGAACGCGCCGGCCGTCAGTGGGCCGCTGAAACCTGTGAGATTGCATCCCGCGACCTGTTCAAGTTGAGCGACGGCATCACCCGGCTACTGGCCAAACTCGAGGCCGGAAAGCAGGGCAAGCCCGCCGCATTCGTGCGCGGTATCCAGAAGGTGATTGACTCGGTGAAGTGCGCAGAAAAGCAGCTCAGCAGGCACCAGAAAAAGATTGTCCAGCCGCAAGGCCTGCAGGTCGATCAGGCGTTCGTGGATGAGCATCGAGAGACGTAGAAAAAAGAGAAAGGGCGCCGATGTGGCGCCCTTCTTGTTACTGGCCTGGGCAATGCATATCGAATAGGTCGTTATGCGCTGCAATCTGTTCTTTCAGTGCCCTGGCCATCAACGCACGGTCGGCCTTGTTGGTGCTGATCGGCTTTACCCAACTGCACGCGGTGTCAATCGGGGCGGCTGTGCTTTGACAGCCGGCTATCAAGATCAGCATCAGTAGCGGTAGAGATTTTTTGGTCAACATTGGATCGATCCTTGACGGCCTGTACGGTCGCCTTTGCCTGGGTTACTTGCTGCTGCTGGGTGGCCTGCTCAGCGCCTTCCTTGCGCCCGGTAGACTTGCCCACCTTGTTGCCGGCGAGCGCCCCTAGCAGGGCAGACACAGCGGCAATGATCAGGGCGATGATTGCGGTGATGCTCATTTGAAACCCCCGAAGCGCATGGCGTACACGAGGCGCACGGCGCGGCCCTTGGTTTGCCCGTACCACGCCGAATCCTTCATTTCATCGGCGGCCCTGGAAAAATCCTGAATGGCCAGCGCCGCCAGGAAATTTTTAAACCCAGACAGCCGCGACTTGCCCAGGTTAAACGACATGTTTACCAGCACTTCCTGGCGCGCATCGTTGAGCTGGTCGAAGTTGGGCACCAGCGCACGGGCATCAGCCTCGGCCATCCGAACATCATTGGCGTACATGAGGTCTATCTCATCATCGCTGAACCCGCGGTCGGTAAGATTCCGGCCGATCCCGCCAGTCCATTTGGGTGGCGATGCAGAGTCGAGATAGATTTTCTTACTGCGCAGCTCGTCGACCTCGAGCTGTTTTTTCAGGCGTGCGTAATTCATTGGCCTTCCCCTGATATTCCGGTCTGTTTCACCTGGGCGGCGGCGAATGTCAGCACCGCCAGGCCGATCATGGTGACGTTATAGGCGGTCGCCGGCATGTACTGCTGAATGCCCGGGACGAAAGCCTGCAAGCTGGATAGCAGGCCGGCCGATCCGAGCAGCCAGGTAGACCAACGCTTATGCCACTTCTTTGCCGCTTGAACGAGTTGGATAGCCATCACTCAGGTACCTTTGGTTTTGGGTATTTGTCTTTGACTGCCTGGAGCATCGCCGCCATTTCAGGCGGGAAAACGCCGGCATGAAACAGCGCGTCGAGCTGG
>LNAP01002008.1_pt1 | contig 39295 bp, 32 predicted proteins | sample 602601 | NCBI WGS metagenome assembly LNAP01 (sample SAMN02440304, study PRJNA202911) | soil metagenome | biome: Subtropical and temperate rainforests or woodlands; isolation source: soil samples (1 kg each in a 20% v/v slurry with milli Q water) were... ... | reverse complement strand
CAGCCTTATTCCCGGCATACACATAATCAGTAGAAAAATGAATTAATCTGGCACCTACTTTAGCTGCTTCTTCTGCCAGCACTTGCGGAGCTGCTGCATTGATTGCATAGGCCAGCTCAGGTTCTGACTCAGCCTTATCTACGGCTGTATAAGCGGCAGGATTAATAATCAAATCCGGCTGTATCGTCTGCACTGCGCGACGGATTGCATCCTGATTAGTCAAATCGAGCTGGCTACGATCCAAGCTAATAACAACGCCTGCAAAAGTAGCATCTTTTAAAAAGGCTTGTTGTAAGGCATAACCAACCTGCCCATTAACGCCGGTAAGTAATATTTTTTTATACACTAGGCTGGCTCTTCAAAAACATCGGCTTTAGAAAAATCCAGCCCCAATTGGTCTTTAGCCGATAATGCTGGCTCACCGATCAGCGGCCATTCAATACCGATTTCAGGATCATCCCAGCGGATGCAACGCTCATGCTGCGGCGCGTAGTAATCAGTCGTTTTGTACAAAAACTCGGTACCTTCTTTCAATACCAGAAAGCCATGTGCGAAGCCGGGCGGAACCCAGAGCTGACGTTTGTTTTCAGCAGAAAGTATTACCCCTACCCATTTACCAAATGTTGCGGACTGTCGGCGCAGATCTACGGCCACATCAAATACTTCACCGCTAACTACGCGCACCAGTTTGCCCTGTGGCTGCTGAATCTGATAATGCAGACCACGCAATACATTAATGGCTGACTTGGAATGATTATCCTGCACGAAACCTGCTTTAACACCGGTGAGCGCTTCAAATTTCTGCTGATTGAAGCTCTCAAAAAAGAAACCACGTTCATCACCATAAACTTGCGGCTCTAAAATCAATACTTCCGGAATTGCTGTTTGAACGACCTGCATCAATACACCTGCTCGCTTAATACTTGTTTCAGATATTGGCCATAACCATTTTTAATATATTTATTCGCTAGTGCATCTAATGCAGCAGCATCGATGTAACGCATACGATAAGCAACCTCTTCCGGACAGGCAATTTTCAAGCCCTGGCGCTTCTCTATAGTTTGAATAAACATCGAAGCCTCCAGCAAAGAGTCATGCGTACCGGTATCCAGCCAGGCAATGCCACGCCCCATGACCTTAACCTGTAAATCACCGCTTTCCAGATAGATACGGTTCACATCGGTAATTTCCAGCTCACCGCGCGGTGAAGGTTTTAACTGACTAGCAATATCCACTACGCGATTATCGTAGAAATATAAACCGGTCACTGCATATCTGGATTTTGGCACTGCAGGCTTTTCTTCCAGGCTTATGGCCTGACCCTGAGCATTAAACTCGACCACACCATAACGCTCCGGATCACTGACTGGATATGCAAATACAGCAGCACCTTTTGTCAGGTTAGCAGCTTGCTGTGTCATTTCCGCAAGCTCGTGACCATAAAAAATATTATCTCCGAGCACGAGTGCACAACTATCCTGACCAATGAAGTCTTTGCCGATAATAAATGCCTGTGCAAGGCCATCAGGTGAAGGCTGCACTGCGTATTGAATTGATACGCCCCATTGGCTACCGTCACCCAATAACTGCTGAAAGCGTGGCGTATCTTCTGGCGTAGAAATCACCAGAATGTCACGGATACCTGCCAACATCAATGTTGTCAGCGGATAATAGATCATGGGTTTATCGTAAACCGGTAGCAGTTGCTTGGAAACCACCTGCGTTACAGGATGAAGTCTGGTACCGGAACCACCGGCTAGAATAATGCCTTTCATACTGAGGCCTTTGCAAAAGTGTTTATTGTAAATACAGCACAAGGCGCACGGAGCGCAATAGCCGAGATAGTATGTATTAATACAGCGAGGTTATGAGCACCGTGCAACGCAGTGATGTGTTGCAAGAAATGCTTTTGCGAAGGCCTCAAGCCATCTCCTCGCCACGCTCTGCATAATGTGTCTCTACCCAATTGCGGTACTCGCCAGTGGTCACGTTATTCACCCAATCTTGATTCTGCAGGAACCAGTCCACGGTTTTCTCGATACCGGTGTCAAAGGTCTCAACCGGTTTCCAGCCTAACTCATTGGATATTTTGCTGGCATCAATCGCATAACGCTGGTCGTGGCCTAATCTGTCTTCCACAAACGTAATCTGCTCTGCATAAGAGTGGCCATCTGCGCGCGGTTTTTTCTTATCAAGCATTCTGCACAGTGTGCGCACCACTTCAATATTAGGTTTTTCGTTCCAGCCGCCTACGTTATAAACTTCACCGACCCTACCCGCTTCCAGCACACGGCGGATCGCTGCACAGTGATCTTCGACATAAAGCCAGTCACGAATCTGCTGACCGTTGCCGTAAATCGGTAATGGTTTGCCAGTTAAAGCATTATGAATCACCAATGGAATTAATTTTTCCGGGAAATGATGTGGTCCATAATTATTGGAGCAATTAGTGGTCAGTGTCGGTAAGCCGTAGGTATGATGGTATGCTCGCACCAGATGGTCAGATGCAGCTTTAGAAGCTGAATATGGGCTGTTAGGTGCATAAGGTGTAGTTTCAGTGAATGCAGGGTCATCCTTAGATAATGAACCATAGACTTCATCCGTAGATACATGCAGGAAGCGGAAGTTTTTCTTATGTTCTGTATCCAGCCCTCCCCAGTAGCCACGCACCGCTTCAAGCAGATGGAACGTGCCGACAACATTGGTTTGTATAAAGTCTTCAGGGCCGTGAATCGATCTGTCTACATGGCTTTCAGCAGCAAAATTTACTACTGCACATGGCTTATGCTGTGCCAGCAGTTTATCAAGCAGATGTCGGTCACCAATGTCGCCACGCACAAAAATATGGTGCGCATTGTGACCCAATGAGGTCAGGTTATCGAGATTCCCCGCGTAGGTGAGGTTATCGAGATTCACTACGGTTCCCAAACCCTGCTTCACCCACGCCAGTACGAAATTAGAGCCGATAAAACCGGCGCCGCCTGTTACTAAAATTGTCTTATTCATTTTATTCTTTCTTAAACGGTAAAACCGTATAACTTACCAACACGACTAGCTATTCCAAATACAGTTGCCCGACTTAGCCAGCCCTGCCAAATAATCCTCATGTGCGGCCTGTTCATCTGCACTTGCCAGCTTAACCAGAATCGGTGCATTAATCTTTGGCACAACGTCAGCACCAGTCTGCTCCGGCTTATCCAATGCCATCATCAGACTTTCTTGGCCGCGCGTCATCGCCATGTAGACATCGGCTAATAATTCAGCATCTAATAACGCACCATGTAAAGTGCGTTTCGAGTTATCAATTCCAAAATGCCGGCACAATGCATCCAGATTATTACGCTGCCCGGGTCGCATCTCTTTGGCCATTTTTAGTGTATCGGTCACTTTCGCCGTAATATCTTCCACGGTTTTGAGGCCGAGCAGACCAAATTCACTATTCAAAAAGCCTACGTCAAACGGCGCATTGTGCATAATGAGTTCAGAGTCAGCGATAAAGGCAATCAGATCATGCGCAATATCGGCAAAGTGCGGTTTATCCTGCAAAAACTCGAGGGAAATACCATGCACTTCCTGCGCACCCTGGTCAATCTCGCGATCAGGGTTCAAATAATAGTGAAAATGGTTTTTTGTCAGGCGGCGATTAATCACCTCGACTGCCGCCACCTCAATCACGCGATGCCCCTGTGCAGGGTATAAGCCGGTGGTTTCCGTATCCAGAAAAATTTGCCTCACGATGCTGCGCCTCCTTGCATTAGTTGCTCCACACCTTTGTTTGCCAACATATCAGCGCGCTCATTGCCCGCGTTGCCTGCATGTCCTTTAACCCAAACCCACTCAACAGTATGCTGCTGCGCCAGTACATCCAGTACACGCCACAGATCATCATTTTTTACCGGTTTTTTGTCTGCGGTGCGCCAGTTACGCGCCTTCCAACCCGTTATCCATTCGGACATGCCTTTTTGTACATACACAGAATCCGTATACACCCTGGCGTGGCAGGATCTTTTAAGCGCTTCCAGCGCACGGATCACCGCAGTCAGTTCCATGCGGTTATTGGTAGTATTGGCTTCACCGCCAAATAGCTCTTTTTCATGCCCATCATAATGTATCCATGCTCCCCAGCCGCCGGCACCAGGGTTGCCTTTACAGGCACCATCCGCATAAATCTCAACGGTGCGGTGCTGGGTTGAATCTACTTTTGTCATGAAAAACTACATCTCATCAATTATTTTTCGAATAGCTCGATTATAAAACATTCAGCCGCCTATTGATGATTTTGCGATTGATATAACCAGCTATTCACTGACACAAGATACGTACATACAAAAAAAATGCACCTAGACGGGTGCATTTTCTAAAACCTCAGTAAAAACAGGGCTTATTTTTTATTTCTCAGGTTTGCTGCAATACGCATACGCAACGCATTGAGCTTGATAAAGCCACCTGCGTCTTTCTGATCATACGCACCTTTATCATCTTCAAACGTTGCGATGGATGAATCAAACAATGAATTGGTTTTGCTGTCACGGCCTGTGATGATCACATTGCCTTTGTACAGTTTTACACGTACCCAGCCATTGACTGAAGTCTGAGTGTGGTCAATCAGCGTTTGCAGGGCAATACGCTCCGGGCTCCACCAGTAGCCGTTGTAGATCATGCTGGCATAACGTGGCATTAAATCATCTTTTAGATGCGCCACTTCACGATCAAGCGTAATTGATTCAATCGCGCGGTGTGCTTTCAACATGATAGTACCGCCTGGTGTTTCGTAGCAGCCACGTGACTTCATACCTACATAGCGATTCTCTACCAAGTCCAGACGGCCGATACCATGCTTACCGCCAATAGCGTTTAAATGCGCCAGCAGTTCATGCGGTTTCATCGCCTCGCCGTTCAGGCTGACTGGGTCGCCATTCACGTACTCGATATCGAGATATTCAGCGGCGTCCGGTGCTTTTTCCGGGCTCACGCTCCAGCGCCACATGGATTCTTCAGCCTCAGCCGCCGGGTTCTCAAGGTGACGGCCTTCGTATGAAATATGCAGCAGGTTAGCATCCATGCTATAAGGGCTGCCGCCTTGCTTGTGTTTCATATCTACAGGAATGCCATGTTTTTCGGCATAAGCCATCAGTTTTTCACGGCTCAGCAGATCCCACTCACGCCACGGGGCGATGATATGGATGTTCGGGTTCAATGCATAAGCACCCAACTCAAAACGCACCTGATCGTTACCTTTACCGGTAGCGCCGTGAGAAATTGCATCGGCATTGGTTTGATGCGCAACTTCGATCAGACGTTTTGCAATCAATGGGCGTGCGATAGAAGTGCCAAGCAGGTACTCACCTTCATATACGGTATTGGCGCGGAACATAGGGAACACAAAATCACGCACGAACTCTTCACGTACGTCATCAATAAAAATCTCTTTAACACCGGCTGATTGTGCTTTTGCACGCGCTGGCTCCAACTCCTCCCCCTGACCCAGGTCAGCGGTATAGGTCACCACTTCACATTTATATTCATCTTGCAGCCATTTCAGAATGACTGAGGTATCTAGGCCGCCAGAATAGGCTAAAACCACTTTATTAATTTTGCTCATTACTTAATTTTCCCTAATTAAATCTTATCGTTACGAACACCGACCACAAAAGCCGGTTTCGCTACACTTTGCCTAACAGCAAATATTCCATCAATGCTTTCTGTGTATGCAAGCGGTTCTCCGCCTCATCCCACACTACGCTTTGTTTACCATCGATCACATCAGCAGAAACTTCTTCACCGCGGTGTGCCGGCAGGCAATGCATGAATAATGCATCTTCAGCGGCAACACGCATCATGTCTGCATCAACCTGCCAATCGGCAAAGTCGCGCATACGCTCTTCATTTTCCGCCTCAAAGCCCATGCTGGTCCAAACATCTGTTGTAACCAGATCAGCACCTTTTGCCGCATCCATCGGGTCAGCAAACACTTCGAAGTGATCGGTACCATACAAATTGGCGCGCTCAGGCTCTACTTCATAGCCGGGCGGTGTTGATACATGTACATTAAAATCCAGCACTTCAGCAGCTTGTAGCCATGTATTGCACACATTATTGCTATCACCGATCCAGGCTACGGTTTTACCTTTGATCGAACCGCGATGTTCAATATAGGTAAAAATATCCGCCATGATCTGGCACGGGTGATATTCATTGGTTAAACCATTAATCACCGGCACACGTGAGTTAGCGGCAAAGCGCTCGATAATTTCCTGCTCAAAAGTACGGATCATCACGATGTCGCTCATGCGTGAAATCACCTGCGCGGCATCTTCAACCGGCTCACCGCGACCCAATTGTGAATCACGCGTATTCAAGTAAATAGCCGAACCGCCCAATTGCTGCATGCCTGCCTCAAATGAAAGGCGTGTACGTGTGCTCGCCTTTTCAAAAATCATCACCAGCGTGCGATCCTGTAGCGGCCAATACTGCTGGTAAGCCTTGAATTGATTTTTAATCCAGTGCGCCTCGTCACGATTTAAATCATTGAATTGCAGAAAATGTTTTATTGCCATAATGGTTTGGAAGCCAGAGTTTTATTGAAACGGGCTTCTTCAGTTAATTAACTCTTTGTTAAGTTGTTTATATTATTAAGTTTATTATTTTGCCAGAAAAGCTTTAATCACGGCAGCAAGGCGGCTAACCAGCTCTTTCGCTTCAGCTTCGTTCATCACTAAAGGCGGCAGCAAACGCACCACTTTATCAGCAGTAACATTTATCAGCATTTTATCTGCCAAGGCCATTTTCACCAGATCACCGCATGGACGATCCAGCTCAATACCAATCATAAGGCCTGCATTACGCACGGTAACCACACCGCTAATATCTTTAAATTCAGCAGCGAAGCCTTCACGAATCAGGTTGCCTATTTTCTCGGCATTCTCACGTATGCCTTCTTCTTCAATAATATTCAGCGTTGCCAAACCGGCAGCAGTTGCCAGAGGATTACCGCCAAAGGTTGAGCCATGCTTGCCATAGCTAAATACATCCGCAGCTTTACCGCTTGCCACACAGGCACCGATAGGCACACCTGAGCCCAGCCCTTTTGCCAGAGTCATCACATCCGGCTTGATATTGGTATGCTGAAAAGCAAACCAGGTACCGGTACGGCCGATGCCGGTCTGCACTTCGTCCAGCATCAATAGCCAGCCATGCGCATCAGCGATTTGACGCAAAGCCTCAAGGTAAGCACTCGCTTCTTTAGGGATATTAATACCGCCCTCGCCCTGTACCGGCTCAACTAGAATTGCCACGACATTAGGATGATGTTCAGCGACGTGCTTAACTGCCTCTACGTCATCATAAGGCACGCGAATAAAACCGCCCACCAGCGGTTCAAAACCCGCCTGAACTTTGTAGTTACCGGTAGCTGACAATGTCGCCAGCGTACGACCGTGGAACGATTGCTCCATTACGATAATTTCAGGATTCTCGATACCTTTGTTGTGACCGTACAGGCGTGCGAGTTTAATTGCAGCCTCATTGGCTTCACAACCGGAGTTGCAAAAGAACACTTTATCCATGCCTGAAATTTCACAGACTTTATCTGCCAAAGCTGACTGCTCGGCAATCTGATAAATATTCGAAACATGAATCAGCCTTGCAGCCTGCTCGCTAATTGCTTTTACCAGTTTAGGATGCGCATGACCCAAGCCGTTCACGGCAACGCCAGCCAAAGCATCCAGATACTTTTCACCTTTATCATCCCACAGCCAGACACCTTCGCCTTTAGAAAAGGTAACTGGTTGACGCATATAGGTATTCATCAAATGATCAGACATTTTTTACTCGATACTTAAATTATTAGATTTTTATTCAATTTTTATTTTTATGCAGTGCTTACAAAGACAACCTTTAAAATAACGCAAGCAAAATTATTTAGTCAATCATGGCCATTCATGATTGAGTTGCACTATTTGTGGTTATAATTTGAAAGGAGTGGAAACTCTCATGAGAGTAGCTTAAAACCTCGTTTTTGGCAAGTTTTACCACCAAATTCAAGCTGAAAATTATTTAATAATCACTTGATAAAAATAGTAATTTGGGCAAAAATCGCCATCCTTGAAATATAACTGCCTATCATTTTAGCCAATCATTTTATTATGGCATCTTTGAATCTGATCTCCCAACAAGACCAACAGTCGCAATTGCCTGTTGCATGGTATGTTGACCCGAGCATTTATGCACTCGAGCAGCAATACATGTTTACGCAGGCGCCACATTACCTGGGTCATGAACTGATGGTACCCAATGTAAGCGACTATCACGTGCTAGACTGGACCGGCGAAGCCAAAGCGCTCGTTCATGCCCAAGATGGCATCAATGTTATTAGTAATATATGTCGCCACAGACAAGCCGTGATGCTAAAAGGCCACGGACAAGCCAAAAACATCGTATGCCCGCTGCATCGCTGGACTTACGATCTGCAAGGAAAATTACTGGGTGCGCCGCATTTTGACCAAAACCCATGCCTGCACCTTGATAAAAAATCCTTACAGAACTGGCAAGGGCTGTTATTTGACAGCAAACGCGATATTGCACAAACACTGTCAAAACTGGGCTGCAAACAGGACTTTGATTTCACCGGCTACATGCTGGATCGTGTTGCCATCGAAGAATACAGTTTTAACTGGAAAACCTTTATTGAGGTTTATCTGGAAGACTATCACGTCGGTCCGTTCCATCCCGGGCTTAACCAGTTTGTGAACTGCGAAGCCCTTAACTGGGAGTTTGGTGCAGACTACAGCGTGCAAACCGTAGGCTTCAAGCAATCCCTGACTCGCGCAGGCTCACCTGTGTACCAAAACTGGCAAGAACAGGTCGCCAGATATCAGGGCGATAAACCACCAAAATACGGCGCAATCTGGATGGTGTACTACCCATTCCTGATGATCGAATGGTATCCGAACGTATTGGTGGTTTCCCACATCATCCCACGCGGCGCAGACGCCTGCAGCAATGTAGTTGAATTCTATTACCCGGAAGACATCACACTATTCGAGCGTGAATATGTAGCCGCACAACAGGCAGCTTATGAAGAAACCGCTGTAGAAGACAACGACATCTGCCAGCGCATGCATGATGGTCGCCGCGCCTTGCATGCACAAGGTATCGACGAACGCGGCCCTTATCAGCATCCGATGGAAACCGGCATGGAGCACTTTCACAAGTGGTACCGTTCGCAATTGCAGCAACACTTGGGCAAGCTGTAACGCTTGCTGGCAGACGTGATTGCATAACCTTCAGTGAAACTTGCAACTTTTAAAGCTTCTGATATCAGGCTACCCAATCTTGGCAGCCTGTGGATGCTGGTAGCAGCCCTCGGTTTTGCCATCATGGGCGCGCTGGTTAAAGTCGGCGCTCAGAAATTCAGCCCTGCAGAACTGGTATTTTATCGCTCACTATTCGGGCTGTTAAGCATCTGGTTATTCATATTCATACAAAAATTACCACTAAAAACTCCGCACATTGGCAAGCATATGTCACGTGCATTAGTAGGATTTACGGCGCTAGTATTATTTTTTTATGCCATCGCCCACTTACCGCTAGCAACAGCCATCACCCTCAACTATACGTCACCATTATTTCTGGCACTTTTCATGCCGTTTCTGCTGCATGAAAAACCCAGAAAAATCCTGCTGCTTGCATTGGCAATAGGCTTTATCGGGGTCAGCCTGCTGCTAAAACCTACCATTGATCAGGATAACTGGTTTGCAGGCTTGCTCGGCCTGCTGTCCGGCATAGGGGCTGCACTTGCTTATGTTCACGTAAAACAGCTTGGCAAAGTGAACGAGCCTGACTGGCGCACCGTGTTTTATTTCACGCTGGTATCTACTATTGGCGCAGGGCTATGGATGCTGTTCAATGCTTTTCAGCACATTACCTGGCAGGATTTACTGACGCTATCCGGTTTGGGGTTATCCGCTACTATCGCACAGCTTGCGCTAACTCGCGCCTACCGCACCGGCGATACATTGGTGGTCGCAAGCCTCGCTTATGTCACTATTCTATTGGCCAGCTTATTTGGCATATTATGGTGGAATGAGCATTTAAGTTTTGATGCTTGGCTTGCAATCGGCCTGATTATCCTGAGCGGCATGATCAGTATTCGCAGCTCGCAACCGACACGCACTGACACTGAATAATTATCAGACAATTAATCAATAGTTGCATGCAGCTCAACGACTTAGCCTGAAATTAGCTCTGGACAATTATTTTATTCAGCAGTAACCTAACTCTACCGCGTTAAAAACGTAACTCAGATGCAATTTGAGTTACCACTGAAACCGATGAAGCTATCGCGATTAAATTACCGGCTTAAATATATAGCGCTCATATCACTGGCAGCACTGTTATTGACAGGCTGCTTTGGCGGAACAGTCGCACAGCAACTGGCGAGATCTTTATTCATGCACGGGGCCGACAAAGCCACCGCCGCAGCGGTTGATGCGCATGAACGCAATGAAAAACGTGCCGCTCAATATCTGGTGCCAAATAATGCAAAACTTGATGATTACCAGATCGCTTTTTTGCGCTCCGGCTTTGAAGTTACCCAGCCGCAAATAGAAACACTCCCGCAAACAGCTGAGCAGCGCGAGCCTGTATCTCAGGAATTGCAGGTAAGCAGACTGGTTCACGTAGAAGTATGGAGCCTGCTGATAGGTGATGAAAAACAAAACCTGCTAGAAAAGTCGAGATTACAGGGCTCGCAACTCATTCCACCCAAAGAAGAATGGTCAATATGGCATGTCGCAATAGGTGCTTCAAACGACCTTAAAACCAGCAGCAACCCAGAACCCATCCTGTTCCTGATTCCACCAGATCTCGGCAAAATGCGCAGCGGCAGCAAAGCATTGGTCGAGTTGCCTAACAAGGGTGAATTAAGCATTGCCCGCTACGCGCTGCATTAGTATTTTGAATAATAAATGTGAACGTGAATATAACAAAAAGATAAGTGCATACCTAAAAAAGCTGAAGAGTTAGACAACTAGATGGAGCCTGAAAGATATAGACGAAATTGACCCATACGCGTTACTCAAGCAAGGCACTTGTATAATACTTTTATTTGTTAGTTATCCCCCATATGGCAACCTCTCAAAGCACCATTGATTTTCTTCTGGATCAACTTTCCGGGGATAGCCATGCAACAACGAAAAGGATGTTTGGGGAATATTGCTTATATCTGTCAGGTAAAGCGGTAGGGTTCGTATGTGATGACCAGTTGTTTCTGAAGCCAACACCGGCTGGTCGGAGTTTGATCACTACAGTTACAGAAGGCTACCCCTACCCCGGCGCAAAGCCATATTTGCTTATTACCGCTGATTTATGGGAAGACAGTGAATGGCTTAAGCAGCTGATTCAGGCTACGGCAGATGCACTACCGCCACCGAAACCAAACAAGAAAACCGCCCGTCATTTAATCAAAAACAACCAAGGTTAGGCATCCAGTAAGCCGCTGCGCATTGCAATCAATGCAATTTCAGCCGAGTTGTTAGCATTCAGCTTCTGCTTGATGTTGTATAAATGGGTGCCTACAGTGCGTGGGCTCAAAAATAACGTTTCAGCAATCTCATTCGTGGTTTTACCTTTAGCCAGCGCCATGAACACTTCAAATTCGCGCGGCGATAACACATCTACCGGGTTCTGGTCTCCGGAAAGCTGCTGAATCGCCATTTGCTGGGCAACGCTTGCTTCCAGATACTTCTTGCCTGAAGCCACAGTACGAATCGCTTTGATCAGTTCTTCTGCTGCACTGCGCTTGGTTAAGTAACCCATAGCCCCCGCATTCAGAACGCGTTTCGGGTGTACCGAATCTTCATGGGCAGACAATACCAGAATCTTCGCTGTGTTATCTTTAGCAAGAATACGTTCAATCGCTTCAAGGCCGCCAATACCGGGCATAGTAATGTCCATCACCACCACATCAGGTTTATGCTCCACATAACGCTGAATTGACTGCTCTCCGCTTTCTGCTTCAGCAATCACTTTGATATCAGTGTCAGACTCCAGCAGCATTTTGAATCCCATGCGCACTACCGCATGGTCATCTACTAGCATGACGTTAATCTGGCTCATATTGGCACTCTTTTCTTTTTTTAGTGATGTCTTTAAGTTTTATTGGTTTGGATTACTGTTCGGCACAGTGATATTAATTTTGGTACCTTGATTAGGTGCGGCAATGATATTAAAAGTTCCATTCAAGGCCTGCACACGTTCACGCATGCCCAACAAACCAAAATGGGTGGTCTGATCAACGTTGCCTACATTCATGCCAATACCATTATCTTCTATACTTAATTGCAACTCACCGGTTGCAGATTTTGTGAGCCGAATATCAATTTTTGTGGCCTGCGCGTATTTAAATGCGTTATTAAGCGACTCTTGTACAATTCTGTAAAGATTGATGCTGACAGTTTCACCCAGACTCTGCAGATTTCCAGACTCCAGATTTGGCGACAAATACAATTGAATTTTAATATCAGGATTCTGCGCCTGATAATTAGATACGGCATCCTTCAGCGTCTCAGCTAGCCCAAGATTATCCATGGAGCCAGGCCGCAATTGGCGCACAATATTGTGCATGCCGTCATATATCTGGTTTGCTGCAGATACGATAATCTGCGCACTTGAGGCAATCTCCGGCATGCCGGTAGTCTGACTGTTGGCTTTAGCCTTATTGCTTATACTTACCGCAAAAGTCTTAATCGCCGTCACATACTGACCAAGCTCATCATGCAGCTCACGCGCAAGGCTTCTGCGTTCTTCTTCAATATGTTTTTGAATCAAAAATGTCAGCTGGCGATTCTCTTCCAGTTGGCGCTCTGCTGTCAGCGATTCTGCCATGCGATTAAGGCTATGACCGATGCGGTCAAATTCCGGCAATGCAAGTTTAGGCAGACGCGTGGTCAGATCGCCCTGCTCTATACTGTTAATTGCAGCCAGAATGCGGTTGATCGGCCTCAGCGAATGGCTAAGCAACAGATATACCATGATATTAAGCAAGATAAAAAATGCCAGCCCGACTAACATCAACTGACGAAAACCAGACCATGCTTCACGAATAGATCCGGCCGAGCTTGAGCTAATCACCAACGTACCATAGCGTATCTTGCGCTCTACTGTCTCTACCTTGGGCTGCACCAGTTTAACGAACCATTCCGGAGGTACAACATCGCTTTTGAAAGTGGATTCCGGCGAACTATAAATCTCACGCCCCTCATAATCATAAAGTTCGATATGACTGCTGCGCACGTATCCCAGCGACCCTAAAAAACTTTGCAGAACGATATGTGTAGGCCCCATTTCCGGGTTTAATGCCGAACTGATGATGACCGTATCCAGCAACTGTACTGTCACTCGGCTCGCGGCTTCTACGCGTTCACGAATTGATACCCGGGTATCATTCACCAGAATAGAACCAACCACCAGTATAAAAGCCAGTGAAAGTAAGGTAATCAGCAGATTTAAGCGAAAACGTAAACTCATAAGTTGAAATCAAAACTCGACATGTGTAGAGTTTAACAACTTTAATCAATTCACCATATAGTGTTATTCATGATATGAATTCCTCATTTATCCTTACCGCCGCTAGCGCTATTCAAGATGCAATCCTGCAGCATGAATCCGAACTGGAATCCTTAGACCGTGCAATTGGCGACGGCGACCACTACATCAATATGAAACGTGGCGCACAGGCGATTGTAGAAATGCAGACTGAGTTAGCAACACTTACACCCGATGCCGCACTCAATAAAATCGGCATGAAGTTGCTGAGCACCATCGGCGGCGCGTCTGGCCCTTTGCTTGCCAGTTTCTTTATGGGCATGGCGAAAGTCATCAAAGAAAAAGGGGATGTATCCACAACAAGCTATGCCAGCGCTTTTGCAGCAGGCGTCGATACAATTCGGCAGCGCGGCAAGGCTGACTTGGGTGAAAAAACCATGCTCGACGTACTGATCCCGGTTGCAAATCAATTTAGCGCACTGGCAGCACAAAACGCCAGTGCTGAAAAAATCAGCATGGCGCTGAAGCTTACTGCCGAACAAGGTATGCTTTCCACCAAGGACTTGATTGCAACCAAAGGCCGCGCAGCTGGCTTGGGTGAACGCGCCATCGGCCACATCGACCCCGGTGCCAAGAGCTGCCAGCTGATGATAGAAGCAGTTTGTAACTTAATACAATAAAAAAAGCTCACCATGAAAAAATTCATCAACAAAACAGACGACATTCTTACCGAAAGTTTGAGTGGCTTTGCGCTTGCACACCATGATTTAGTGAACCTTAATCTAGACCCGAACCATCTTACCCGTAAACAAAAAGCCACTAACAAAGTTGCCATCATTTCAGGCGGCGGCTCCGGCCACGAGCCATTACATGCAGGTTACATCGGTTACGGCATGCTCGATGCCGCCTGCCCTGGCCATGTATTCACCTCGCCAACGCCAGACCAGATGCTGGCAGCGGCTGAAGCTGTGCATGCTGACAAAGGCATTCTATTTATTGTTAAAAACTACGCCGGCGATGTCATGAACTTTGAAATGGCTGCTGAAATGCTGCCATTTGAATCCGCCACCGTACTCACCTGCGACGACTGTGCCGTGATTAACAGCACCTATACCACCGGCCGCCGCGGCGTTGCCGGCACAGTAATTGTAGAAAAGTGTGTGGGTAGTCTGGCCGAAACCGGCGCTGATCTGCAAACCTGCAAAGCGCTGGGTGATAAAGTCAACAGCCGCACTGCCAGTATGGGCGTAGCACTCACCAGCTGTACCGTCCCCGCCGCAGGCCGCCCTACTTTTGATATAGATGATACTGAACTTGAAATGGGCGTAGGCATTCACGGCGAACCAGGCCGCAGGCGTGAAACCATGCGCGAAGCAGATGCAATTGTGACCGATGTTGTGTCTGCAATTCTGGACGCACTGAAACCCGCATCAGGAAGCGAAGCGCTGCTGCTGATTAACGGCTTTGGCGCCACACCATTAATGGAGCTTTACCTGATCTACAATACTGCTGCCAGATTATTTAACGAACATGGTATAAAGATAACACGCTCACTGGTCGGCAATTACACAACCGCGCTTGATATGGCGGGCGCTTCTGTTACCCTGTGCCTGCTGGATGACGAAATCAAACAACATTGGGATAGTCCGGTGCATACTGCTGCGTTAAGGTGGGGTGCATAGCCACTCATCGAGTAAATCATTTATCCAAGTTGCTTCCGGGCGCTGTAACACCTGTCAGTTTTAAAGGTTTCAATCCTTAATATGTCCCAAGAATGTGTAAAGTGCGGGGCCTGCTGTGCTTCTTTCCGTGTCTCGTTTTACTGGGGAGAAACCAGTGCCCATAATCAGGGCACTGTACCTATTGAGCTAACCACGCCCATCAGCCCGCACCATGTCTGCATGAAAGGCACCGAGCAGAAGCCTGTGCACTGCATTGCACTGGAAGGTGTAGTAGGAAAACAAGTCAGTTGCGGTATTTACACGCAGCGTTCCAGCACCTGCCGTGAGTTTGAAGCGGGCAGCGAGGATTGTAATCGCGCAAGGGCAATGCACGGCATGCCTGAACTGATTGCCAACCAAGAAGCGCCAATTAACTCATAAAGCCGTCATCGCGAGCGAAACATGGCAATGTCGGTTAAATAAGCTTTAAAGGATTAAGCAAATACCTGATTCCACAATGCTGTCACGTTTTCTACATGATGCGAGATGACGGGCAAATCAACTGTTAAGTTTGCAGCACCCTGCAATTTAAGCATGTGCTGGGTATGGCGATATTCGCGGTAAGCCGCAGCTACGCTTTCTGCCAGACTGGCATCAATGATATTAAGTGTACTCATTAACCTTAACAGACCGATATTGCCGATATTCGCCGTAAGTTCAGTATGCTGCGGCGCGTGCAGCAACACCAGATACTGCACCAGAAACTCTACATCAATAATGCCGCCAACACTCTGTTTTAAATCAAAAATACCGTCTTTCAGGTGCTGTGCATTACGCATCTTTTCACGCATGGCAAGCACCTCTTCTTTCAGTTTTACCTGATCACGTGGTGCCGTCATGACTTCAGCACGAATCTGATCAAACGCCCCGCCTATATCTGCGTCTCCTGCCACAAAGCGTGCGCGAGTAATTGCCTGATGCTCCCACAGCCAGGCTTTATGCAATTGATATTCCCTGAATGCGGCAACACTGCTCACTAATAGACCGCTGTTACCATCCGGGCGCAGTTGCAAATCAGTTTCATATAGCAGGCCAGCCGAGGTCAGGCTGTTGAACCAGTTATTGATGCGCTGCGCGAAGCGTGCATAAACTTCGCCCGCTTCAGGTGCTTCATCATCGTACAAAAAGATAATATCCAGATCAGAGGCGTAGCCCAGCTCTTTGCCACCCAGCTTGCCATAGCCAATCACCGCGAATTTTGGTGTATCACGATGTTTGCCGCGTACATTCGGCCATATTTTTTCCAACGCTACATTCAGTATCAGGCAAGCCAGATCACTCAAGTAATCAGATAAGGTTTCCAGCGCCAGTTCGCCATTGATATCCTGCACCGCAAAACGAAATACATTGGCATGTTTAAAATGGCGCATGAGATCCATTTGCCGCTCTATGTCTCCTTCAGCTTCTGCCATACGATCAAGCAACTCCACACGCAGTGCTGTAAAGTCTGGCACCGCATATAAGGTGCGGGTATCCAGCAGCTCGTCCAACAGAATCGGATGCTGTGCCAGATAGTTGGCCAGCCATGGACTGCTGCTGCATAGCTTGACCAGTAGCTGCATCGCCTGCGCATGCTCAGCCAGCAAGGCCAGATAGCTGGCGCGGCGACAGATACTTTCCATCAAGTCAATGACGCGCATCAGGGTAATATCCGCATTCTGCATTTTGGCTGACTGCGAGATGACATGCGGCATGACTGCATCAAAACGCTGGCGGCTCAATTCCGGCAACTGCAGGTAACGACTGCCCTGATGCAAAGTATTCAGGCGGCGCAATGTCTCTTCTGCCTCGGTAAAGCCAATTTTCTGCAACGCTTCCACAGCATCAAGCTGAACCAGCGCACCATTCCAGATCGACTTTTCTAATTCAAGCGCATCCTTATCAGCAGCATCCTCTTCAAATGTTTCATCAAAATGCTGCTGCACCTGTTTGCGATAAACATCCAATTGCGCAAGAAACTCCGGCCAGCCATAGTTTGCTTTTTTCTCAAAATTCATTGCCTTGGCAATGCGTGACTTGGCTTCATCCGACTTTGGCAGTTCCTGTGTCTGCATATCCTCAAGATACATCAAACGGTGCTCCAGATTACGCAGAAACACATAAGCTTCACTGAGTTCTGCTACAGTTTTTTCCGGTAACAGGCCTTTCTTTTGCAGCAGCGCCAGCACGGAAAGCGTAGGCTTGATCTGCAGGCTTACGTCCTGCCCGCCACGTATGAGCTGGAACACCTGCGCAATAAACTCGATTTCACGAATGCCGCCACGGCCAAGCTTGATATTGTCATGCAAACCTTTGCTGTTTACATCACGCTGAATCTGTATTTTCAAATCGCGCATACTGGTAAATGCGCCAAAATCCAGATACTTACGAAATACAAAAGGTTTAAGCAGACGTGAAACCTGATTGCCACCTGTCACTTCACGGCCTTTAATCCAGGCATAACGCTCCCACTCGCGACCGTTGTTCTGGTAATAATCTTCAAGCGCATCCAGGTTGCTCACGAGCGCACCCTCTGAACCGAATGGACGCAAGCGCATGTCAACGCGGAACACAAAGCCGTCTTCGGTAATTTCATCAATCGCGGCAATCAGTTTCTTGGCAAGGCGTGTAAAAAAATCCTGATTGCTGATAGATTTTTCACCTGATGTTTCACCTTCTGCTTCATAAGCAAAGATCAGGTCGATATCCGATGACACATTCAGCTCGCCGCCGCCCAATTTACCCATGCCAATCACAATCAAACTCTGCGGCTCACCTTTAGCACTCATCGGCTGGCCATAGGTCTCAGATAGCCAAGTATTGAGATAGCGGATGGCCGTGTTGATTACACATTCAGCCAGCTGCGAGGTGGTTTGCATGATCTCATGCAAATCGGCCAGATGATTTAAATCGCGCACAATCATGCGCGCCATGACATGCTTGCGTAACACTCTTAACGCGCGTTTAAGGCTGGGTTCATCAAAAATATTCTGCGCAGCTAAAAATTTTTGCATGTCTTCTATCTTATAGCTTATGTATAAGTTATCTAACAAATCCTGCACCAACAAGGCATCTTTTCCCAACATTCTTGCCAAAAACGGGCTACAGGAAACTGCATGCAGCACATAAGCCTCATCATTAGATGGAATGCGGTTGTCAGAGAATAAATTATCGTGTGTTAGCATAGTTTTTTTCAGGTAATATTACGTACGTTACAAATATGTAACATTTCATTTTTTAAATGTGTAATTGTATTTAGAGGGGTTTTAAGCATGTCAATTGAGTCAGTTCTTCATGAAAACCGGGTTTTTGAACCAAGTGCAGATTTTGTAAAATCTGCTAACGTCTCTGGCATGGCTGCATACAATGCACTGTGTGCCGAAGCTGCAGCTGATTATGAGGGATTTTGGGCCAAACTGGCACGTGAATTATTGATTTGGCACAAACCGTTCACAAAAACACTGAATGAGGATAACGCGCCGTTCTATAAATGGTTTGAAGATGGTGAGCTTAATGTTTCTGCCAACTGTCTGGATAAACACCTCAACACGATTCCCAACAAAGTAGCGATTATTTTTGAAGCCGACGACGGCAGTACCAAAAACGTTACATACAAAGAGCTCTATCATCAGGTTTGTCAGTTTGCGAATGGCCTGAAAAAACTGAATTTAAACGTAGGCGACCGCGTAGTGATCTATCTGCCGATGGGTATTGAGGCAGTAGTTGCAATGCAGGCCTGTGCACGTATCGGGCTGATTCACTCTGTAGTGTTCGGCGGCTTTTCTGCTAAGAGCCTGAACGAACGTATTATCGATGCAGGTGCTCGTGCAGTCATCACTTCTGACGGCCAGTTCCGTGGCGGTAAAACCTTGCCGCTCAAAAGCGCTGTGGATGAAGGCATCGCGATGGGTGGCTGTAACACGATTGAAAAAGTCATCGTGCTCAAAAAAACCGGACAGGACATCGAATGGAGCAACAATAACCTCTGGTGGCATGAGTTGATTTCCGGCACTACTGACACCTGCGAACCAGTCATGGTAAACGCAGAGCACCCGTTATTCCTGCTTTACACCTCAGGCTCTACCGGCAAGCCTAAAGGTGTACAGCATAGCTCTGCCGGTTACCTGCTGCATGCCATGAACACCATGCGCTGGACTTTTGACATTAAAGACAATGACGTATTCTGGTGTACTGCAGACGTAGGCTGGATTACCGGCCACAGTTATGTAGCCTATGGCCCGCTGGCAGTAGGTGCAACACAAATCGTATTTGAAGGCATCCCAACTTACCCGAATGCCGGTCGCTTCTGGGAAATGATACAAAAACACAAAGTATCTATTTTCTACACTGCGCCAACGGCTATCCGCTCATTGATCAAAGCTTCGGAAACCAACCCGGAAGTGCACCCTAGAAATTATGACCTATCAAGTTTGCGCTTGCTGGGTTCTGTAGGTGAGCCAATCAACCCGGAAGCATGGATGTGGTATTACGAGAATGTTGGCGGTAGCCACTGCCCGATTGCAGACACCTTCTGGCAAACTGAAACCGGCGGCCATGTGATCACCCCGTTACCGGGCGTAACACCATTAATTCCTGGTTCATGCACACTGCCCTTCCCCGGCATTGATATTGATGTAGTAGATGAAACCGGCAAAGACGTACCTTGGGGTACAGGTGGGTTATTGGCCATCAAAAAGCCATGGCCATCCATGATCCGTACCATCTACAATGACCCTGAGCGTTACAAAGCCAGCTACTACCCGGTAGACCTTGGCGGCAAAACTTACCTCGCAGGCGACGGTGCCGTGCGCGATGCCGTTACCGGCAACTTCACCATCATGGGACGTATCGATGACGTACTCAACGTATCCGGTCACCGTTTGGGCACCATGGAAATCGAATCTGCACTGGTGGCCAACCCGTTGGTAGCTGAAGCAGCCGTAGTGGGTAAACCGCACGATGTTAAAGGCGAGTCTGTTGTGGCTTATGTGGTACTCAAAGGCGCACGGCCAGAAGGTGAAGAGGCGAAGAAAATCGTAGCACAACTGCGCGACTGGGTGGGCAAGGAAATCGGCCCTATCGCCAAGCCGGATGAAATCCGCTTTGGTGACAACCTGCCAAAAACCCGCTCCGGCAAGATCATGCGCAGGCTGTTACGTACGCTGGCAAAAGGCGAAGAGATTACCTCTGACATCTCAACCCTGGATAACCCGGCAATTCTGGAGCAGCTGAAAGAAGTTATTAAATAAACAAAACGTTGAAATCAACACTTAAAAACCTGGGCTTGAAAGTCCAGGCTCGGGCAGAATAGTCTATCTATTCTGCCTTTTTGCTATCCATATCCATTATCAGGAACCATCCATTGAAGAAACTTTTTATTTTTCTCTGTCTGCTGTCTGCAGCATCTGTCTCTAATGCAAAACCAGCATTCACCGGCCATGATTTTAGCGGCATTTACGACTGCAAAGGTGATGACAGCCACGAAGGTAAATATACCGGCATAGTCACTATGGAGCTTGTACCATCACAAAGCGTAAACAATTATGGCGCCTATAAATTCAAGCTGGACGTGCCGAACTATGGTACCTACTCAGGCCAGGCTGCCGCTCATGGCAACAATGTAGCGATGCACTTTGCGCTAGCTGACCAGAGCACCAAAGATTACGGTACCGGTATTGCCAACTTTAAAAAGAACAAAGCGGGCCAATGGTCATTCAGCAAGTTCTACTATGAACCTGAGTTCAAGGGCGGTAACTACGGCACTGAAGAATGCACGCGGCGCTGATACTTTGGGGCTATCGATACAAGTCGTCAATATAATAAAGCCATAAATAAAATATATTTTTAGTCAGTCAAGGTACAGCCTCTACTACTTATTCTGACGTACTGCCATTTTGAAATTACGGGCATTTAACTATTTCGGGTAAAATGCCATCTTTGTATTTTTAGCGTCATTAATTACCCATGTCTCTGCAAGAAGAAATCTCCCGCCGCCGCACGTTTGCCATTATTTCGCACCCGGATGCGGGTAAAACCACTTTGACTGAAAAACTGCTGTGGTTCGGCGGTGCAATTCAGGTTGCCGGTGAAGTACGAGGCCGTAAGGCCGCGCGCCATGCTACGTCAGACTGGATGGAGCTGGAGAAGCAACGTGGCATTTCGGTTACTTCATCGGTGATGCAGTTTCCTTACCGTGAGCATATGATCAACCTGCTAGATACGCCGGGTCATGATGACTTTTCTGAAGATACTTACAGAACATTAACGGCAGTAGATTCTGCGGTGATGGTGATTGACTCTGTCAACGGGGTTGAAGCGCAAACCATCAAACTGCTGAACGTGTGCCGCATGCGCGACACACCAATCATCACGTTTATCAATAAACTTGACCGCGAGAGCCGTGCACCGATTGAACTGCTGGATGAAATTGAAACCACGCTTGGCATGGAATGCGCGCCGATTACCTGGCCTATCGGCATGGGCAAGACTTTCCGCGGCGTTTACCATTTGTATAACGACGAAATTTCGTTCTTTGACCCACGTGCAGAAAAAGGCACGTCAGAAGTCATCAAAGGCCTGGACAATCCGCGCCTAGATGAGGTGCTCGGTCATCAGGTAGAAGATTTACGCCTAGACATTGAACTGGTGCGCGGTGCATCGCACACCTTTGATAAAGAGCGCTATCTGAGCGGTAAACAAACACCGGTATTCTTCGGCTCAGCCATCAACAACTTTGGTGTACAGTCATTATTGGATGCAGTTGTTGAATTATCACCACCGCCACAATCTCGCAACACTGCAAGCCGTACAGTTGCCGCAGATGAAGCCAAGTTTTCAGGCTTTGTATTCAAAATTCAGGCGAATATGGATCCGAAACATCGCGACCGTATCGCATTCCTGCGTGTATGCTCAGGCCGCTTTGAACGCGGTATGAAGATCAAGCAGGTTGCCAGCGGCAAAACGCTCAGCATTAACAATGCCATTACCTTTATGGCGCAAGATCGTACCACGATGGATGAAGCTTATTCCGGCGACATTATCGGTATTCCTAACCATGGCACGGTAAAACTGGGGGATACATTCAGCGAAGGTGAAAACCTGAAATTTACCGGCATCCCTTCATTTGCGCCGGAATTTTTCCGCCGTGCGCGCATCAAGAACCCGATGAAGATGAAACAGCTGCAAATTGGCTTGAAACAGTTGGCCGAAGAAGGTGCAGCCCAGCTATTCCGTCCATTGTTATCAAATGACCTGATTCTGGGTGCGGTAGGTATGCTCCAGTTTGAAGTTGTAGCACACCGTCTGGAACATGAATACAGCGTAGACATGGTGTTTGAGCCATACGACTGCTATACCGCTCGCTGGCTGCATGGCAAAGATGCAGACCTGAAAGCGATTGCGGATAAATATGGCTTTAACGTGGCTTTAGATGGCGCTGATGACTATGTGTATCTGGCACCGAATCGCGTCAACCTGCAAATGGCGCAGGAACGCTATCCGGATATAGAGTTTAAAGAAACACGAGAAATTGCTTAATTACTTTAATGCGAACTTCTGATTTGTATGTCAACTTGCCCATGCGAAAGCGGTAAGCCTTACAGCAAATGCTGCGAGGTTTACCATCTAGGCACACCTGCCCCATCTGCTGAAGCCCTGATGCGTTCACGCTACAGTGCTTATGCACTTGCGGCTCAAAACCCTGTTTTAATCGATTACCTGCTGCAAAGCTGGCATGCCGATACAAGGCCGCAAAGCCTTAACCTGAGCGGCGATGATGCAACGAAATGGCTGGGTTTGCAGATTAAACGTCATCACAATATTGATGCAGAGAATGCAGTCGTTGAGTTTGTGGCGCGCTACAAACCTGCTGACAATCCGGGCGGAAAAGCTGAAAGGCTACACGAAACCAGCCGCTTCAAACGCATTGATGGCCGCTGGTATTATGTAGACGGTGATTACTCGTACCCCCCGAAAACATTGCCGACTAAGTTTTACCAAGTCACATATCCGTCATAAACCCGCCATAAAAGCTTCACGCTAAATTCATATTGGTTCAGTAGTATCCACCTCGTAACGCTCACACAAAACTTTTTAAAAATAGTTGAGCTCACATGAGATGACCATCATGGTATATGAAAAATCTGCGCTTGGTTTTAATGAATTTATCACCGACAAACGCACGCTAGGTGTACGTGAACGACAAGTATTGTTGCTTGTTAACGGTGTACGTAAATTAGATGACTTGGAAAAGTTTTTTAAAAAAGACTTACTGATAGATACGATTAAAAAGCTGGAGTCTGAAGGTTATATTCAACTGCCGATTGAACAGCAGCAATTGAAAAGTCAGCAAGCACAATATACAAATGCATTCCCCGTCACCCTTTCATTTTTAGATACACCGAATAACGATGAGCCTATCTGCCCGGTAAAGCTGGCTGCGGTAAAAGCAATATTAATTGAAGCGGCTGATGACTACTTGGGCATCATGGGGCGAGGCATCAAAGCAAAAATTGAAACCTGCAATAATGAAGATAACCTGCGACAGTCCATATCAAGCTGGCATATGGCGATGCGGGAATCCAAACTCGGGAGGGAATCTGCAAGTTTTCTGATGGAGCAGATTCACCAGACCCTGGAAGGAAAAATAGTAAATTCTAAAATTCAAGAACAACCGCAGCACTGATTTTACAGTGATGCTTTTATAGTGCTGCCAACAACAGTGCTGCCTGAGTCAGAAGTTTTACAAAGTCAGATAAAAACAAATTAATTGTTTTCAAACGCTTCGCAGAACTGGCTTAATAACTGACCGAAAATTGGCAGTATTTCCTCAATATCGTGCGGGCTGTCATCGTCTGTACCTGCAATCACAAATGCAATCACCACTTTGTCGAGGTTCTCCCTGAACTCTACCCAATGCTCAACCTGAGCCTCTGCAATGAGCTGAAATTTATTAAAGCCAGACTCAATAATTTCAATCAACTCAGCATCCGGCAAGCCTGCAAACAGGGTCTTGGCAATCGTGATTTGTGCTGATGGAAACTCAGGACTGATATCTTCTCGCGCCAGTGGCGTTGTGAAGAAAGCATAGTTCAGCAATGCAAAGGCCTGATATACACTCAGCATATCGAAGTTCTCCGTGCGTTCTTCCAGTGGCGAGCGCCCGGCAGCTTGTATTGCCTTGAAAGTCACGTAACAGCTCAGGTAATCCGCTGCATTTAGCGCATCATACTCATCCAGATTAGTATTCGGAGTTTCATCATCACGTAAAGAGGTAGCCAAACTCAAGGCATGCATCAGTTTTAAGCGTTGTGAATATTGAATTTCCATAATGGGTCCTCTTATTTAAATCTTATAGTTAATCTAGTGCCGGAATCGCTTCCAGCTGCTCATGTAATTCCAGCCAGCGCTCTTCGGCGGCTTCCAGCTTGTCTGCCAACTCTGCCTGAGTTTTTAATAACTGCTGCAATTCTGTTTTGTCAGCAGCGTTGTAAAGTTCAGTGTCATTTAAACGTTCATCGCAGTTTTTTTTATCAGCCTGCATTTGCGCCATATTACGTTCAACCTGCTCCAGCTCTTTTAGCAACGGGCGGCGTTCCGTGATTCTGGCCTGACGCTCTGCCTTAGTCTGCGCCCTATCGTTTTTGTTTGGCTTATCCGGCACTTGTGATTGTGCTGCCTGTTTTTCTTTCAAACGCTGTTCGTTGAGCCACTGGCTGTAGTCCTCAAGGTCGCCGTCAAACACCCCGGCTTTACCGTCAGCCACCAGAATAAACTGGTCACAACTCGCGCGCAGCAAAGCTCTATCATGCGACACCAGTATTACGCCGCCTTCAAAATCCTGCAAGGCAAGTGTCAATGCATGGCGCATTTCCAAGTCCAGATGGTTGGTCGGTTCATCCAGCAATAGCAAGTTCGGACGCGTCCAGATCAGCAATGCCAGCGCAAGCCGCGACTTCTCGCCGCCTGAAAAATTAGCGCAAGGTGATCTTGCCATATCACCTTTAAAATCAAAGCCGCCCAGATAATTCAAGTGTTCCTGCTCGCGCGTCAGCGGGTCCAGCTTCATCATGTGCTGCAGTGGAGAGTCGTCAGGTTTGAGTTGCTCAAGCTGGTGCTGTGCAAAGTAACCGATGTTTAAATCCTTGCCTTCTACGCGCTTGCCGGACAGCGGCTCCAGCTCATGTGCCAGCAGTTTAATCAGCGTGGTTTTACCCGCACCATTCTTGCCCAGCAAGCCTATACGCTCACCCGGACGTACTGCCAGTTCTATATTGCTGATCAATGGCTTATCACCATAACCCACACTCATGCGATCCAGCACCAGCAGTGGGTCAGGGGCTGCAATTGGCGTCCTGAATTCAAAACTGAATTGTGAATCCACATGCGCAGCAGAAATCATCTCCATACGCTCTAAAGCCTTGATGCGGCTTTGTGCCTGGCGTGCTTTGGTTGCCTGCACACGAAAGCGGTCGATATAACTTTGCAAATGTGAAACTTTGCGCTGTTGTTTTTCAAACATGGCTTGCTGCAAGGCAAGTTTTTCAGCACGCTGGCGCTCAAAGTCAGAGTAACCGCCACGATATAAAGTGAGCGTCTGCTGCTCAATGTGCGCAATGTGATTTACGATTGCATCCAGAAAATCCCGGTCATGCGAAATCAGGAACAATGTGCCACGATAGCTTTGCAGCCAGCTTTCCAGCCAAATCACAGCATCCAAGTCCAGATGGTTGGTTGGTTCATCCAGCAGCAACAAATCAGAACGGCACATCAAAGCCCGTGCCAGATTCAAGCGCACGCGCCAGCCGCCGGAGAATGTAGATACCGGCTGCTGCAATCCTGCCTGACTAAAACCCAAGCCACTCAGTAGTTCAGCTGCACGTGCTTTGGCACTGTAGCCATCAACATCCGCCAGACGCTGATGCAGTTCAGCAATTAACTCACCCTGATGATTCGCCTCGGCTTTAACCAAAGCCGCCTCGATCTCACGTAACTCTACGTCGCCGTCCAGCACAAATTCGATTGCCGGCATAGCCAATGCAGGAGTCTCTTGCGCCACGTGCGCCACTACCCAGCTCGCAGGCATTTCAAAATCACCTTTTTCAGGATGCAGCTCACCGCGAAGCATGGCAAAAAGTGAAGATTTACCGGCGCCGTTCGCACCGGTCAGGCCAACTTTATGGCCGGGATGCAACTGCAAATTTGCACCCTCAATCAGAATTTTTACGCCACGGGTTAATGTAAGTTGTTTAAATTGAATCAAGTAGTTACGCTCTATAATAATGGCAAGTCTGGCTAAAGTTTGTCAACCGAACTTTATTTAGCCCGCTATTCTAAATGATTCAGCTGATAGTTCTCATAAAACTTTCATTTTTAGCATATAAATACTGTACATGTGCAGCCAGGTTTAATTAGTTTTTACATCTGAAATGCCTTGTAAAATGCACCTGCTGACTGATATTGCAGTAAAATGCAGGCTTATCAAATAACTCAAATAAAATAGATTAAATAATGCTTAAAAAATCCATGCTCTGGTTATGGCGTTCAGCACTATGGCTTGCCGGGGTTATGTTGTCCATCATACTGATTGCAGCATTGATCATTCAGTTCTGGGTCATGCCGAATATCGGCCAGTATAAAAATGACATCGCCGCATTTGCAACAAAAGCAGTCGGTCAAAAAGTCACCATCGGTGACATTAAGGCCACATGGCGTGGCATCAACCCACAGCTATCAATAAGCCATATTGATATATTCGACGCAGAAAACCGTCTTGCTTTACAGCTTAAAAACACTGAAGCTTCGCTGTCATGGTTAAGCGTACCAGTACTGGAGCCACGACTGGATGCGCTGACCATACATGCACCGGAACTCACTGTCAGACGCATTGCCTCAGGTGAGATTTTTGTAGCCGGTATCAGCATGAGCGGAGAATCAAGACCGACACTGCCTAACTGGCTGTTAAAACAGAATTCCGTAAAGGTCACTCAGGCCAAAATTATCTGGCTTGATGAAAAACGCAGTGCGCCCGCACTCAGTCTCAACAATTTCAATCTGAGCCTGCATAGCCCGTTATGGAGAGGTCTGGTTAAAAATCACCGTTTCAATATAAGCGCCACGCCTTCTGCCGGCACTAGCTACCCCATACTGGTCGATGGTAGCTTTTATGGTGACGACATCAGTAAAACGCAGGAATGGGATGGCATCATCAATCTGGCACTGCAAAATACGGATCTGGCCGCTTTTAAAACCTGGATTGATTATCCGGTTGATATCCAAAGCGGCATTGGCAGCACTCAGATAAAAGCTGACTTCAAAAACCATGCGCTGCAATCGATTGCCAGCAATGTTGATATTCAAAACTTGCAAATTCAAACCAAACCGGGTGTATCGCCAATAAAACTGGATGAATTGAGCGGTAATTTAAATTGGAATAATTTAAGAAAATTCCAACTGCTTGGTGCCACTTCGGCCAATACTGGTTACAACATCAGTGTTGATCAGTTGTCTGCCAGAGCTGATAGCGGACTCAATCTGAAAGACCTCAAAGCCGACTATTCACAAACAACGGCTGGCAAGCAAACGTTTAATATGGCACTCGCAAGCTTCAATCTGGCTGATATACAAAAATACCTTGAATTACTGCCCTTGCCAGCGACTTTGCAGCAGCATATCACTGCTACCGCCCCCAATGGATCGCTTGAAAATCTCGACCTACACTGGGAAGCTGTAAACAACAAGACCACGGCTTATCTTATTAACTCGAAATTCAATCATTTAAGTATCAATGCACATGAGCAAGTACCCGGTTTCAATAATCTATCAGGTCAAGTAAAAGCCAGCCACGAGGGTGGTCAGCTATTAGTTGCCTCAGCCAGCAGCAAGCTTGATCTAAAAGGTATCTTACGCGCACCATTGCCGATAGACAGCCTGAGCGGAACAGTTAGCTGGGATATTAACGGCAAAGTCACTGAGATTAATGTAGACAGCTTGAATATAAGCAATCCACATTTATCAGGCACCCTCAATGCCAGCTATAAAATGGATGGCATTAAAGGCGGTTATCTTGACCTGAGCGGAAAATTTGATAAAGGCGATGCTAAATACGCGCTTCATTACTACCCCATCATGCTCGGCGAGGCCACACTGCACTGGCTAGACACATCCATTCTGGCTGGCCGCATTGAAGATATGAATCTCACAGTAAAAGGTCGTCTGGCAGACTTTCCATTTGTTGACAACAATAACCGCCCGGATCCAAAACTAGGCACATTCAAAGCCACTGCAAAACTTAGTGATGCAATCCTGGACTATGGCACCGGCTGGCCTGTTATTAATAATCTGGGGTTAAACCTGCTATTTGAAGGTAAGCGTATGGAGCTTAATGCCCATGCTGGCCGCATACTTGGCAACCAGGTCATTAAAAGCAAAGCGACAATTGCCCAGCTTGATGCTGACCACCCGATTCTCAACATCACATCTGAAATAATCGGCCCGGTAAGTGAGGGTATCAATTTTGTAAACAAGAGCCCGGTACTGGAAGTAACGCAAGGCTTCACCGAAGGCTTAAAAACCAGCGGCAGCGGTAAACTGAATCTTGGCCTGATGATTCCTTTGCAGAATCTGGAGGCTTCCAAATACAAAGGCTTATACCAGATTACAAACGGGACGATGGAGAGCGCAGACATACCCGCACTTAGCCAGATTAACGGTCTGTTGGAATTCACCGAAAGCAGCCTTTCAGCGAAAAATATCAAAGCCTACGCATTTGGCTCACCACTCGCCTTCAATCTGAATTCCGGCAAGGATAAAGTAATACGTATTGCCGCAAAAGGGCAGCTTAGTGGAGATGGCCTCAAGCAGCTATTCAAAGAGCAAAACATTGAAAAAGTTTCAGAATACGTCAGCGGCAGCGCAGAGTGGACTGGTAACATCCTGATTCAGAAACCACGTGTCAATATCAGCATCCGCTCTGATTTGCTCGGGATTACATCTCTATTCCCGGCACCGCTGGATAAACTTGCTGGGCAGCAGCTTAACCTGTCTTTAGACAAAAGTCCGGATGCAAGTGCGGATAGCATTCGCGTAACACTTGGGAATAAAATTGCAGCCAGAATCATAAGCTCAGCAGAAAACGGCAAGCTCAAACTCCAGCGTGCAGACATCCGGTTCTATCCTGACACGACTGCTGGCAGCACAGCCCCAGAAACATTTCAGGATAAGCAAGTTAACGGTATATCAGTCAACGGTAAACTTGACTATCTTGATGCGGATGCCTGGCGCTATGTCATTAAAAATATCGCCGGTAGCAATAATAAGCAGGAAACGCCATTTACGTTTCAACAGACAGCGCTTACTATCAATGCGCTGGATGTTTTTAACCGCCGCATCAATAACCTGAAAATTAACAATATATCCAACAAAGAAGGCCTGCACCTTAACGTTCAGAGCCGTGAGATCACTGGCGACCTGCAATGGATCAACCAGAATAACGGCAAACTGATTGCGCGCCTGAGCAACCTCACCATACCTGATAGTGCACCAGACAAATTGTCAGCAGTGAAAGACTCCGTGAGCCCCGTCTCGCAGCAGTTCATCAAACTTGAGCAGGACTACCCTGCACTCGACATTGTTGCGGATAACTTCGAATTCAATAAGAAAAATTTCGGCGCATTGGAACTGATTGCTTACCCGCAAAATGACAACTGGGACATCCAGAAAATAAAATTCAGCAGTCCAGACAGTGTAATAAGTGCAGAAGGCCAGTGGAATAACTGGATCAGAAGCCCGAATACTTTCCTGAACGTAAGCTGGGACATCAAGGATTTAGGCGATACCCTTAAAAGGTTTGGCTATCCCAATACCATCAAAGACGGTGCCGGAGAATTAAAAGGTCGACTGCACTGGCCCGGAAGCCCTTCGCAGTTTGACACTACACGCCTTAACGGAGAGCTGGAGTTTGAAGTGCGACAAGGCCAGATATTACAGGCTCAGCCCGGTGTTGGACGCCTGCTCGGCCTGTTAAGCCTGCAAAGCCTGCCGCGCAGACTGACTTTAGACTTCAGGGATTTATTCAGCAATGGCTTTGCTTTTGACAAAATCAACGCAACGGTTAAAATTAACCAAGGTGTGATGCGTAGCGACAATTTCGTAATGTCAGGACCAGCTGCCGATGTGGAAATGAAAGGCGAAACTAATTTGCAAAAAGAAACACAGCATCTTTTTGTTAAAGTAATGCCCCGTATTAGCGACAGCCTGTCTTTAGCAGCACTTGCAGGAGGTCCTTTAGCTGGCGCTATAGCATTTTTAGCCCAAAAAGTTCTTAAAGACCCGCTCAATAAAATCGTCTCTACCGAGTACGAAATTACAGGCACCTGGGATAACCCTCAAGAAGTTAAACCCGCTGACAACAGCAATAAGCAGCAAAGTAACAATCTTATTTCACCAACAAAACAACAATAAACCAAGCGGACTAGATATGGCTATCACCTCCAGAGTAAAAACCACTAAAGCTAAACTCAGCAAAGAAAATGCTAACGACATTGTCAAAATTGCAGCCATTCAGATGGCATCAGGCCCGTATGTCAGCGCAAACCTTAGCGAGGCCGAGAGATTAATTGAAATTGCAGTCAACCAGGGCGCCAAGCTGGTAGTTTTACCTGAGTACTTTGCCATCATGGGTTTGAAAGATACTGACAAAGTTAAAGTGCGTGAACAAGAAGGCCAAGGCCAGATCCAGGAGTTTTTGAGCAAAACTGCAAAAAAACATAAAATCTGGCTAGTTGGCGGCTCAGTTCCGCTTGTTGGCAGTTCGCCAAACAAGGTACGCAACAGCTGCCTGGTATATGACGACAAAGGCAAGCAGGTGGCGCGTTATGACAAGATCCATCTGTTCGGGCTGGACCTTGGCAATGAGCACTACCATGAAGAGAACACGATTGAGCCCGGCAATGCCATTAAAGTGATAGATACACCATTTGGCAAAATCGGCCTATCTATCTGCTACGACCTGCGCTTTCCAGAACTTTACCGTGCAATGGGTGAAGTTAACCTCATTGTGGTGCCATCTGCCTTTACCGACACTACTGGCAAAGCCCATTGGGAAACACTGGTGCGCGCACGCGCGATTGAAAACCTGTGCTACGTTATTGCCTCCGCACAGGGCGGCTACCATATTTCAGGCCGCGAAACGCACGGTAACAGTATGATTGTAGACCCATGGGGTGTAGTATTGGATAGGTTGCCGCGCGGGTCAGGCGTTGTCATGGCAACAATGAATCCAAAATATCAGGACAGCCTTAGAAAAAGTTTACCTGCACTGCAACATCGCACGATTAACGTGGTCAACCCAACTTGATCATCAATTTACATAGTTAAAACATACACAATGAAAAATCAGGAAATACCCAGCAGCTCCAGTCCAATCATCGGCTCTCACTTTGACGAAGCCACACGTGCGTTACTTGCACCGGCAAGCCTGGATATTGCAAAACTGCAAAACGTACTTGGCGACATGATGTCGCACAAGATTGACTATGCAGACCTGTATTTTCAGTATAGCCGCAGCGAAAGCTGGGGGCTTGAAGAAGGCCAGGTAAAATCAGGTAATTTCTCGATTGACCAAGGTGTTGGCGTACGTGCTGTCAGCGGCGAAAAAACTGCATTTGCCTATTCTGACGACATCAGCCTTGAAGCCTTGCAAAAAGCAGCAGTTGCTACTAAATCCATCGCTGCATCAGGTAATGAGCAAACTGCAAAATCCATTATTACTTCACGCAATCCGCAACTCTATCTGCCGCATGACCCGATTGCTTCACTGTCGGCTGAGGCTAAAGTAAAGCTGCTGGAACATCTGGAGTCTATCGCCAGAAAACTTGACCCGCGTATTACACAAGTGACCGCTTCTATCGCCGGTGAATATGAAGTCGTGATGGTTGCACGCCACGACGGCGTGATGGCTGCGGACGTACGCCCATTGGTGCGTGTAGGCATTAACGTCATTGCCGAAAGCAATGGCCGCCGTGAGCAAGGCTCTGCAGGCGGCGGTGGCCGCTTTGATTACAACTACTTTACAGATGAAGTGCTGCATGATTATGCGCAAAAAGCTGTACACCAAGCCATTATCAACCTAGACGCACGCCCTGCACCTGCAGGCAGCATGACAGTAGTTCTTGGTGCTGGCTGGCCTGGTATTTTATTGCATGAAGCGATTGGCCACGGCCTGGAAGGCGACTTTAACCGCAAAGGCAGCTCGGCTTTCAGCAATATGATCGGTCAGCAGGTTGCAGCAAAAGGCATTACCATCGTCGATGACGGTACTATCGCCGACCGCCGCGGCTCACTCAGCGTAGATGATGAAGGTAACCAGACCAGCAGAACCGTACTGATTGAAGATGGTATTCTGCGTGGTTACATTCAGGATACGCTCAATGCACGCCTCATGAATATGCCAATTACCGGCAATGCGCGCCGCGAAAGCTATGCCCATGTACCGATGCCGCGTATGACCAACACCTATATGCTGAATGGCACGATCCCGCCGGAAGAAATCATCAAGTCTGTAAAAAAAGGCCTTTATGCGGCTAATTTTGGCGGCGGCCAGGTCGATATTACCAGTGGTAAATTCGTATTCAGTGCGGCCGAGGCTTATATGATTGAAGATGGCAAGATTACTTATCCAGTCAAGGGTGCAACACTGATAGGCAATGGCCCGGATGTGCTTAAACGTGTTTCGATGATAGGTAATGATATGTCGCTGGATAGTGGCGTAGGCACTTGCGGCAAAGAAGGGCAAAGTGTACCGGTAGGGGTTGGTCAGCCAACACTCAAAATTGACGCGCTGACTGTAGGTGGTACCGGTACCTAATTAAGGATTATGCATTTTTGTTTACTCTCAACAGCATTACAACTCAATTTTGAAAGGGATCAAAATGGCCGAGAATACTGAAAAAAAAGAAGTAAAAACTAAAAAGGCACCCGCTGCAAAAGCTGCTGCAAAACCCAAAGCAGCCGCAGCTAAAAAAGTAACCGCTACTGCCAAAAAGGCCAGCACAGCTAAAACAGCTTCGGCAAAAACCACTGCAGCGAAAAAACCTTCTGCTAAAAAAGCCAAGGCAGTAACCTCTGATCTGGAGCAACGCTATAGATTAATTGAAATTGCTGCTTACTACATTGCTGAAAAAGATGGTTTTGCCGGTAATCCTGTTGATTATTGGATTGCCGCAGAGCTGCAAATCGGCAAATAAGATTGCAGTAGTTATAAAGGTGCTGGCGTTTGCACAATCTGATTTTTAGCAAAGCCAGCCTAACTATTTGAACTGTGTATGTTTAATCACATACACAGTCAGATATTTTTTAAGTTCCTGCTACTCACAAGCGTTATAATCTCGCCCTTAAGAATCGCATCAAGCTCTCATTTATGACGCAGACTATCCTGCCAATTCCCAAAACCGGTCAAGTAACACGCTTCTCGCTTAACGCAACAGGTGAAGATAGCCTTGCGCTTGCAAACCTTGCAGCCGAATTAAAAGAAAAAAAGCATCATCAGCCATTGGTAATCATTACCTCCAATGCGTTTGATGCACAGCGCCTGCTCGAAGAAATCCCCTACTTTGCGCCAAGCCTCAACGTACATTTGCTGCCCGACTGGGAAACTCTGCCCTATGACCAGTTTTCACCGCACCCGGATCTTATTTCAGACCGCTTAACTACGCTCTATCACATCGCGCAGAATGCCTGTGATGTGATTATCGTACCGCTTTCAACCGCTCTGATTCGTTTGAGCCCCAAAGCCTACTTAAGTGCTAACACCTTCATGCTTAAAAAAGGGCAAAAGCTGAATCTGGAGGCTTTGCGCACTCAATGTGCCGAAGCAGGTTACCACCATGTGAGTCAGGTCATCAGCCATGGTGAGTTCAGTGTACGCGGCGGCCTCATTGATTTGTTTCCGATGGGCTCGGCATTGCCATACCGGCTTGACCTGTTTGACGATGAAATTGAAACTATCCGCACCTTTGATGTGGATACACAGCGCAGCCTGTACCCTGTTCCTGAAATCAGGTTGCTGCCTGCACGCGAGTTTCCGCTGGATGAAGCTGGTATCACGACGTTTCGCAGCCATTTCCGTGAAGCCTTTGAGGGCGACCCGCAACGCGCAAAAATCTATAAAGATGTCAGCAAGGGCGTAGCTTCAGGTGGCATTGAGTGGTATCTGCCGCTGTTTTTTGAGCAAACGGCCACCCTTCTGGATTACCTGTCAGCCGACAGCGTATTGTGCCTGCATGGCGATTTAGACCAAAGTGCCCAGCAATTCTGGCGCGAAGCACAGTCACGCTACCGCACACTGGCACATGATGCAGAGCGCCCGCTACTGACGCCTGAAACCCTGCTGATTAAAACAGAAGACTTTTTTGCATCCACGCATGCATTTGTCAGGCTTACACTATCCATTGATAAAACCGACAATGGCTTGCCAGCGCTTGATATTGAACGACGTGCCGATGAACCGCTGCATAAACTCAAAGAATTTATCAGCCAATTCAAAGGCCATGTTTTCATTGTCGCCGAAAGTCTGGGACGCCGTGAAACCATGGCGCAACTATTTGCCGAACATGGCCTGGAACTCAGCATCTGTGAATCATGGAGTGATTTTGTTACCAGCAAAGCGAAAGTGATGCTGGGAGTCAGCACTTTACATAGCGGCTTTGTGTCAACATCCGGCAAAGATTTTACCTTTGCCGTCATTACCGAAGCTGAGCTTTACGCTGCCACAGTGCGCCAGCAGCGCCGCCGTGAGAAAGAAAAAGCGCGCAGTACCGAAGGCATGCTCAAGGATTTATCCGAGCTGCGCATCAACGACCCTGTTGTGCATGAGCAGCACGGGGTTGGCCGCTACAAAGGGCTGGTGAATCTTGATTTAGGTGAAGGCGAAACCGAATTTCTGCTGCTGGAATACTACGGTGATGACAAACTCTACGTACCGGTTTCACAATTATTCCTGATCTCACGTTACTCGGGCGGCCCGCCGGAATCTGCACCGTTGCACCGCTTAGGCAGTGGCAATTGGGAAAAAGCCAAGAAAAAAGCACTGAAACAGATCCGTGATACTGCGGCAGAATTGCTTAACCTGTATGCGCAGCGCGCATCACGCCGCGGACATGCCTTTACGCTGAGCCTGCAAGACTATGAAGCATTCTGTGAGGGCTTTCCGTTTGAAGAAACGCCAGACCAATTGGAAGCGATTGAAAACGTTATCAAAGACATGCAGTCCGGCCGTCCAATGGACAGACTGGTGTGCGGTGATGTGGGCTTTGGCAAAACCGAAGTTGCATTACGCGCCGCCTTTGTTGCAGTGATGGGTGGCAGGCAGGTTGCGGTACTCGTGCCGACAACGCTGCTAGCCGAACAGCATTTCAATAACTTCAGTGATCGTTTTGCCGAATGGCCAATCAAGGTTGCAGAGATTTCACGTTTCAGGACTGCAAAAGAGCAGACCGCGGCATTAAAAGGCCTGGAATCCGGCGAAATCGACATCATTATCGGTACCCATCGCTTGATCCAGAAAGATGTCAAATTCAAGAATCTGGGTCTGGTGATTCTGGATGAAGAGCACCGCTTCGGTGTGCGCCAGAAAGAACAGCTCAAAGCCCTGCGCGCAGAGGTTGATGTATTGACGCTGACGGCTACGCCGATACCGCGCACATTGAGCATGGCGATGGAAGGCTTACGCGAATTCAGCGTGATTACGACGCCACCGCAAAAACGCCTGAGCATCAAAACCTTTCATACCGAATACTCTGAAGGCATTATCCGCGAGGCGGCCATGCGTGAATTCAAACGCGGCGGTCAGGTATATTTCCTGCATAACGAAGTGGATACCATACACTCCATGCGCGAAAAGCTGGAGCGCATTCTGCCCGATGCTCGCATTGCCGTTGCACATGGCCAGCTACGCGAGCGCGAGCTTGAAAACGTGATGCGTGATTTTTACCATCAGCGCTATAACCTGCTGCTATGCACCACCATTATTGAAACCGGTATTGATGTGCCTACTGCAAATACCATCATTATGAATAAGGCAGATATGTTCGGCTTGGCACAAATGCACCAGCTGCGCGGTCGCGTTGGCCGTTCTCATCACCAGGCTTATGCCTATCTGCTCACAGACCCTGACCGCAAGATTACACCGCAGGCGCAGAAACGCCTGGATGCGATTCAACTCATGGAAGACCTGGGAGCCGGTTTTCACCTTGCCATGCATGACCTTGAGATTCGCGGCGCCGGTGAACTGCTGGGTGACAGCCAGAGCGGAGAGATGCAGGAAATCGGTTTCCATCTTTATTCAGACATGCTAAACCATGCGGTGAAACAGCTTAAAGCCGGCAAAGAGCCCGACTTGAATGCGCCGCTTGGTGTCACCACTGAAATCAACCTGCACACGCCTGCCCTGCTCACCAACGCTTACTGCCCGGATGTGCATGAGCGTCTGGTGATTTATAAGCGGCTCGCCAACTGCAACGATGATGATGAACTGGATAACCTGCAAGAAGAACTGATTGACCGTTTTGGCCTGTTGCCGGAGCAGGGCGAAGCGCTAATCGCCTGTCACCGTCTGCGTATCGCAGCTAAAGCTATCGGTATTATTAAAATCGATGCCAGCGCTGATGCAATTCAGCTGCAGTTCAACCCAAAGGCTGACATTGATCCGCTCAAGCTGATCAATCTATTACAGCGTGATAGACGATGCCGCATGAATGGGCCAGATAAATTGAGAGTTTCGGTAGGATTTGCAGCTATTAATCTGCGTACGGATTTTGTGAAATCTTTACTGAAAGAATTCGCCTGATTCAGTGCAAGGCATTTTTAAGTGAATAGTTAATTTAACTCTTCATCTTTCCAGTATTTAGTGCCCTTGAATGAAGCCTGCAATACCAATCCGCTTTTCGTAATCTGGTAGATAATAATATGGTCGATCAAGGCTTCGCCGCCTACCGCCGAGCCCCGGTCAGAGGTCTTGGCGGCTGCATCTGCGTGCCCGCCAAACTCCCAGCCGCTGTTAATGAACCTATCAAGGGTCAATTTGTTTTTAAAAATAAAGATTGCACGAAAATCTTTTACACCGAGCCCCAAACCTAGCCCAGCCTCGCGCATTTTCATATAGGTCTGCTTGCCACTCTTTTCCTGCACCACACCATATCCATCGCTGTAGCTGGCAAACAGGATATTGACATGTGCATTACTGAATACCGCATAACCGGGTGCCGATGCAATTTGCTGTTCTGCTTGGGGATAAAGTTTGTACAGTTCGGTTAATACCTCACTTTTCATGGCGAGAACTTGATGTCGCCGCTCCTGCACTGAGCTAGCGCTGGTAGTGGCACACCCGCCTAAAAGCAGAGCAATAACAATACAGCAAACACCTGCATTAAAAAATCTTATCATCACTTACCCCGAACAACACAAATAGAAACCGGCTATTACTTAGATTCAAGCTTAACTGCAATTACATGCAATAAATGACTTCATGAACAACTCTAGTTAAATTACCTCCAGCAAAACTGGAGGCTTATTGGGTGAGCCCCTCAAAGGGGCGTTAAACCCTTGAGCCGCCCAAGGCGGCAGGGCTCTACTCCTTCCCCAATCAGGGGTGGGGGTGCGCATGTTGCATTACACTTGCTTATACTCCACCCCTCCCTAAGCCTCCCCTTGCAAAGGGGAGGGAATAATATTGCTAAATTTCAATTCTCATTTTATATGACCGATGTACAGGTCAAACCTTGCGAGTCCCCCGGCAAAGTCTGGGGTTTACCTTATTAAATTACCTGCCGCTAACACCTAGCTTTAAAACTGAGATTACTGGATTCTCAATCCTTCGATAGAAGACGTCAGCCAAAATCAGACTGGCTAACCATGAAAATAGCATAAAAATAAAACCTGTCAGTGGGTCGCTGAATTTAAACCAGCCAAAAACCGCATTTGCAAGCATGACAACCGAGAAATGCACAAGAAATAAAGCATAGGAAATCGTACCCAGATAATGCATGATTTTCTGTAGTTTAAACCCCTCTTTAATCTGCATATTTCTTGTAAAGAACAGTATAAGCGCAACACATACTGCAATCAGTATGCGTAACCTGAAATCAACATAAAGCGCTGCCAGCGCAATTGCAACGTTTAACCAAAGCCATGCCGCCTGCTGCCCGCGCTGCCCGCCCCAGTAAGCCATTGCTCCCATGCCATAAGCACCGAAGAAATATAAAGCCCAGTCATCATAACCGGCTTCCCGATTGAACCAGAACAGCGATGCGCCTGCCAGCAGTGTAACCATGACAAGAATAATCCTCCTGGAGTCAATTGCGTTGCTACCAAGCCACGCCATGACAAGCATCAGCACAAAAAGCTGAAAGTCGACTGCAATGAACCATGCGCCAGCTGACAATGAGTCAACATCCAGAACGCCATGCAGCAGAAAAACATGCGCCAGAATCTGGCGTAATTGGGGCGCTTCAGGAATGAAATCATCTACCAGTAACTGACGTGCAATAAATGCGCAAATTATGGCGAGAATAAGGGCGAAGCAGAACGGAACAACCAGTCTCACATACCTGTTAATCAGGTTAGTTGTCAGCCGCGGCATGCTGGCATCATGTGAGAACATGGAGCGAGCTGCAAGATAGCCGCCAATCACAAAAAATACTTGCACAGCCATACGTGCATAGTCATACAACCAGTCAATCAATACTGGGGCAGCCTGCTGCACAGCGCTAGAAATGGGGCCGTAAGCAGCAAGATGGTGCAGCACAATCAGTTGTGAGGCTATCGCCTTCAATGCGTCAATGACAGGGAAACGGGCAGTGGAACTATCTTTCATAGTTCGGTGATTATAACGTTTCCTGTCGTAATGACAGATGCATTCGTTTCAAGCTTGAATAAAAAGAGAGTTGTCAGCTACAAATAGCCGTTATGCCTGTTGACTGACACAGTGCCTATTCCACATCGTCAGCATATTTCAGAGAGGTTTTAAGAAAGTCCTTATTCCTCGCAACAAATGCAGC
>LNAP01003835.1_pt1 | contig 39303 bp, 31 predicted proteins | sample 602601 | NCBI WGS metagenome assembly LNAP01 (sample SAMN02440304, study PRJNA202911) | soil metagenome | biome: Subtropical and temperate rainforests or woodlands; isolation source: soil samples (1 kg each in a 20% v/v slurry with milli Q water) were... ... | reverse complement strand
AATTCCGAAACCCCTATCTGCGTATGCAGGTAGGGGTTTTGTTTTTGGCGTCCCTGCAGGCGCGAGCCCGCTCGCGAAAAAACCGAGAGCGCTGCGGGGTGTCAGGTTTCCCGCGTCATCATTGGCGTTCTTCGCGAGCGAGCTCGCTCCTACAATGAAGCCAATCGCCTTCAATGCTAAAGTCGTCCCTCGAATTTGTATTATCCAAGGAAGCCTTTATGCCGGACGCGACGTCCCTCAGTGCTGGTTTTATGGTCGTTCACGGTAACCGCCTGGACGAGTTGCGCAGCCTGGTGGTCAGCTGGATGCGACGCTACCCGCTGGCTCCCCTGGAGAACGAAATCGCGTTGGTGCAAAGCAATGGCATTGCCCAATGGCTGAAGCTGGCACTGGCGGAAGATTCTGAAGAAGACGACATGGGAGGCTGTGGCATCGCAGCCGCCATCGACGTGCAGTTGCCCGGCAGTTTCATGTGGCAGCTCTATCGCATGGTCCTTGGCCGCGACGAAATTCCGGTCAAGTCCCTGCTCGATAAAGCCCCACTGACCTGGCGTCTGATGCGCCTGCTGCCGCAGTTGATCAATCAGCCGCACTTCGAGCCGCTGCAGCGTTTCCTGACTCATGACACCGATCTGCGCAAGCGCTATCAATTGGCTGAGCGTCTGGCGGATCTGTTCGACCAATACCAGGTGTACAGAGCCGACTGGCTCGAAGACTGGGCGGAAGGTCGCCATCAAACAAGAAACGCCAGGGGTGAAGCCAAACCCCTGACCCCGGCCAATTGCTGGCAGGCAGAGCTATGGCGCGCACTCTTGCTGGATGTGGGAGAAGAAGGCATGGCGCAAAGCCGTGCCGGTGTCCATCAGCGATTTGTCGAGCGTATCAACCATCTCGAAGCAGCCCCCAAAGGGTTACCCTCGCGAGTGATCGTTTTCGGGATTTCTTCCCTGCCTGCTCAAGCCCTGGAGGCACTGGCGGGACTGGCACGATTCAGCCAGGTCCTGTTGTGCGTTCACAACCCGTGTCGTCACCATTGGGCGGACATCGTCGCCGATAAAGACCTGTTGCGGCATCAATACAAGCGTCAGGCCCGCAAAAGCGGCATGCCGGTAGTGATCGATCCGCAAACCCTGCATCAGCATGCGCACCCGCTGCTGGCCGCATGGGGCAAGCAGGGGCGGGACTATATCAACCTGCTCGACAGTTATGACGATCCCAACAGCTATCGTTCGGCATTCCGCGACGGGCGCATCGACCTGTTCAGTGACGGTCAGCCGCTGAATGTGCTCAACCAGTTGCAGGATGACATCCTCGAGTTACGCCCCCTCAACGAGACTCGGGAGCGTTGGCCGGCTATCGATCTGAAGCAGGACGAATCGATCCGTTTTCACATCGCCCATAGCGCCCAGCGAGAAGTCGAGATCCTCCACGATCAACTGCTTGCGCGCTTCAGCGCCGACCCGACATTGCGACCCCGAGACATCATCGTGATGGTCCCGGACATCGACAGCTACGCACCGCATATTCGTGCCGTGTTTGGACAGCTTGACCGCCAGGATCCTCGCTTCATTCCGTTTACCCTGGCTGACCAGGGCCAGCGTGGTCGCGATCCATTGCTGATTGCTGTCGAGCACCTGCTCAAGCTGCCTGACAGCCGATTCCCCGTCAGTGAGATTCTCGATCTGCTGGACGTCCCGGCATTGCGCGCTCGCTTTGGTGTCGAGGAGCGTGACCTGCCGACGCTGCACCGCTGGATCGAAGGTGCCGGCATTCGCTGGGGCATGAATGCCGAGCAACGTGCCGGGCTCGGGCTACCCAACGAACTGGAGCAAAACAGCTGGCGCTTCGGATTGCGACGAATGTTGCTCGGTTATGCCGTTGGCAGCGCCGATGCTTATGAGGGGATCGAGCCCTATGACGAAATCGGTGGGCTGGACGCTGCGCTCATCGGTCCGCTGGTTGCGTTGCTGGACGCGCTGGAAGTGGCTCACCACGAGCTCTCTCAGCCGGCATCGCCAGGGCAATGGGGCTTGCGCTTGCAGGCGTTGGTGCAGTTGTTCTTCCTTGCCGCTAACGAACACGATGACTACTTGCTGGCCCAGCTCGAAGAGCTGCGTGAGACCTGGCTTGAGACCTGCGAATCCGTCGGGTTGCAGGATGAATTGCCGCTGACCGTCGTCCGTGAAGCCTGGCTTGCGGGTCTGGATCAGGGCCGTTTATCCCAACGTTTTCTGGCAGGTGCGGTCAACTTCTGCACCTTGATGCCCATGCGCGCTATCCCGTTCAAACTGGTGTGCCTGCTGGGCATGAATGACGGCGATTATCCACGGGCGCAACCGCCGCTGGATTTCGATCTGATGGGCAGTGATTACCGTCCGGGTGACCGCTCCCGGCGCGAAGATGACCGCTACCTGTTACTGGAAGCCTTGTTGTCGGCACGGGACCAGCTCTACATCAGTTGGGTGGGTCGCAGTATCCGCGATAACAGCGAGCGGCCTGCCTCGGTGCTGATCGGCCAGTTGCGTGACCACTTGGCCAGCGGTTGGCGAATGCTGCAAAGCGACGAGGATCTGCTGGAAGCCATGACCCGGGAACACCCGTTGCAACCCTTCAGTGCTCGCTACTTTCACGACGGGGATGAGTCGTTCAGCTACGCCACCGAATGGCAGGTCCTTCATCAGGCGGCAGAGCAGCAGGCAAACGCCGAAGTGCTCGGGCCCCACGTTCAGGACGAACCACTGAGTCTCGGTCAACTGCAGGATTTCCTGCGCAATCCGGTACGGCACTTTTTCAGCCAGCGACTGAAGGTCTTCTTCGAGGCGGCAGAAGTGCCGTTGGCCGATGAAGAACCCTTTGTCCTGGATGCGTTGCAGCGTTACAGCCTCAGCGACCGTTTGCTCGAAGCGGCACTGGCAGATCCTGGAAATACCGGGCAGGCACTGGAAGATCAGGCGAAGCGTTTGCAGAACAGCGGGCTGTTGCCGATGGCCGGATTCGGTGAGTGCCTGCAACATGAGTTGATCGAGCCATTGCCTGACTTGCTGCAACGCCACCAACAGCTACTGGCGTTGTGGCCAACACCCCTCAGCAGCGCGTTGCCCGTCAGTCTTGAGCTGCAAGGCCTGCACATCGAGGGCTGGCTCGGCGGCCTGCATCAGCGTGCTGATGGTGGTTTGTTGTCTGTCACAACGATCCCCAACAGCATCGGCTCGATCAAGTCGCGCAAATGGCATCGACTGACACGCCCTTGGGTCAATCATCTGATGGCTTGTGCCAGTGGCATGGCGTTGACCACCGCATTGGTGGCCAGCGACGACAGCCTGTTGCTCGGTCCGCTGGACCAGTCCATGGCACAGAAAATTCTCGGTGACCTGTTGATGGCCTGGCAGTCGGGGATGCGCCAGCCTCTGCCGATCGCGGTCAAGACCGCTTTCGCGTGGCTGGGGCAAACCGACCCGGTCAAGGCCGAGGCCGCTGCGCGCAAGGCCTATGAAGGCGACGGGCAGACGACGGACGGGGAGCGGCGCGAAAGCCCGGCACTCGCCCGCCAATTCGCCGATTACGCTGCCTTGACCGCCGATGAGACGTTCCCCCAATGGTGTGACGCGCTCTATCGCCCGCTTCTTGAAGCGCCCTGGCGTTCCCTGTCCAGCGAGGAGTCGCGCTGATGAGCACGAAGACACCTTTGGCCTTGGCATTCCCGCTGCGCGGCAGTCAACTGATCGAAGCCAGCGCCGGGACCGGCAAGACGTTCACGATTTCCGCGTTGTACCTGCGTTTGGTGCTTGGCAACGGCGGGGAGGGCCGAGGCTTCGGACGTGAACTGTTGCCACCGCAAATCCTTGTCGTGACCTTCACCGACGCCGCGACCAAAGAGCTGCGCGAACGCATCCGTACGCGACTCGCCGAGGCCGCGCGATATTTCCGGGATGAAACACCAGCCCCCGACAGCCTGATTGCCGAGTTGCGTGATCAGTACTTGCCCGAGCAATGGCCTGGATGCGCAAACCGCCTGGATATCGCCGCCCAGTGGATGGACGAGGCGGCGGTGTCGACCATCCACAGTTGGTGCCAGCGCATGTTGCGCGAGCACGCATTCGACAGCGGCAGCCTGTTTACCCAGACCCTGGAAACCGACCATAGCGACTTGCAGGGGGAAGTCCTGCGCGATTACTGGCGGCTGTTCTGCTACCCGATGCAAGGTGACGCCTTGAATTGGGTGCGCAGCAATTGGGGCGGACCGGCGGCGCTGCTGCCGCGGATTCGTGCACTGTTCGCTAGCGAGCGGGATACCCTTGAAGGGAAAGAACCTGCCGAAGTGATTTCGCAATGCTTGCAAGAGCGAAGGGCGGCCCTGATCGAACTCAAGAAGCCCTGGCTGCAGTGGGCGGACGAGTTGCTTGCGATCTGTCACCAAGGCGTTGCCAGCAAGGCTGTCGACGGTCGCAAGATGCAGGCTCGCTATTTCGAGCCCTGGTTTGAAAAGATCAAAGCCTGGGCCGAAGACGAATCCCTTGAGCAACTGGATATCGGCACCGGTTTCACGCGCCTGACCCCGGATGGCATGGCCGAAGCCTGGAAGGGCGAAGCGCCTCGACATCCGGGGCTTGATGCGATGGCCGGCCTCAAGACCTGTCTTGATGGGTTGCCGACACCTGATGCCGCCGTACTGCAACATGCGGCTCGCTGGGTCGGGGCGCGATTCGAGGAAGAGAAGCGCCGCCGTGCGGAAATGGGTTTCGACGACATGTTGCTGCGCCTTGATGCGGCCTTGCAGTCCGATGGCGGCGAGCGACTGGCAACCCTGATTCGCGAGCAGTTTCCGGTCGCACTGATCGATGAGTTCCAGGACACCGACCCGGTGCAATACCGGATCTTCGAGAGCATCTACCGCATTGAAGAGAACAGCCCCGAGTGCGGTCTGTTCCTGATCGGCGACCCGAAACAGGCGATCTACGCTTTTCGCGGCGCCGACATCCATACCTACTTGCGCGCCCGCCAGGCCACCACTGGCCGCCTGCACACCTTGGGCACCAACTTCCGCTCAAGCCATGGCATGGTCAACGCGGTGAACCATGTGTTCGAGCGCGCCGAAGCCCGTGAGTCAGGACGCGGCGCGTTCCTCTTTCGGGAGAAGAATGGCGACAACCCGGTTCCGTTCACGCCGGTTGCCTCCCAGGGCCGCAAAGAAGTCTTGCGCATCAATGACCAGGCAATCCCTGCCTTGAACATCTGGCACTTGTCGGCCGAACAACCGTTGTCCGGTGCGGTGTACCGGCAACATCTGGCGGCTGCCTGCGCCAGTGAAATCACGGCATTGCTCAATGGCGGGCAGCAGGGGAAAGCGGGATTCACCCAAGACGGCAAAGCCTTCAGGGGCTTGCTACCGGCGGACATCGCCATCCTGGTGCGCGATGGCAAGGAGGCGCAGGCGGTTCGTGCGCAATTGGCCGCCCGTGGTGTGCGCAGTGTTTATCTGTCGGACAAGGACTCGGTGTTCGCCGCCCAGGAGGCGCATGACGTGCTGACCTGGCTCAAGGCCTGCGCCGAGCCGGACGTCGAGCGACCGTTGCGGGCTGCGTTGGCCAGTATCACGTTGAACCTGTCGTTGACGGAACTGGAGCGCCTGAATCAGGACGAGTTGGCCTGGGAGTTACGGGTCATGCAGTTCCGTGGCTATCGCGAAGTCTGGCGCAAGCAGGGCGTACTGCCGATGCTGCGACGCTTGCTGCACGATTTCCGTTTGCCCCAGGCGTTGATCGCCCGCAGTGACGGCGAGCGCGTTTTGACCAACCTTCTGCACCTTTTCGAACTGCTGCAACAAGCCGCCGCTGAACTCGATGGCGAGCAAGCCTTGATCCGGCATTTGTCCGAGCATCTGGCGCTGTCCGGGCAGGCTGGCGAAGAGCAGATCCTGCGTCTGGAAAGTGATGAGCAATTGGTCAAGGTCGTGACCATCCACAAGTCCAAAGGTCTTGAATACCCCTTGGTGTTCCTGCCGTTCATTTGCTCGGCGAAGCCGGTGGATGGCAGCCGTCTGCCATTGCACTACCACGATGAATCCGGCAATGCCCAGGTCACGTTGAAGCCGACGACAGAGTTGATTGCCCTGGCTGACGAAGAGCGTCTGGCCGAGGATCTGCGCTTGCTCTATGTCGCCCTGACCCGGGCGCAACACGCCTGCTGGCTGGGGGTGGCCGACCTCAAGCGCGGTAACAACAATGGCTCGGTGCTGCATCTGTCGGCATTGGGTTATCTGTTGGGCGGCGGTGCGCCATTGGCCGAGTCCCCGGCGTTACAGCGTTGGCTGCTGGATCTGCAACAGGACTGCCCGGCGCTGGCGTATGCCGAGATGCCTGAAGCAACAGCAGAGCATTATCAGCCACCACAAAACGATGCGGCGCTGCTGGTTCCGCGGGTTCCGAAACGCAAGGCCAGTGAAAACTGGTGGATCGCTTCCTACAGCGCGTTGCGCATTGGCGACACCCTGAGTGTCGGCACCGACGAGGCGCCGGAGAGCCCACAGGCGCAAAAACTGTTCGATGACGAACGCCTCGACCCGCAGGCCCCCAGGGAGGTGGTTGCCGGTGGTGGCGATATCCATCGCTTCCCGCGCGGCCCGAATCCCGGCACCTTCCTCCATGGCTTGCTCGAATGGGCAGGGGGCGAGGGTTTTGATGCGGCACCACACGAGGTGATCGACGCCATTGCCCGTCGCTGCAACCGTCGAGGCTGGGAGGGCTGGATCAGCACCTTGAGTGACTGGCTGCAGCATCTGCTCAAGTCGCCGTTGCAACTGGGTGCCGGCCAGGCGCCAGTGGTATTCGGCCAGTTGACGCAGTATCAGGTCGAGATGGAGTTCTGGTTCGCCAGCCATAAGGTCGATGTGCTCAAGCTCGACGCGCTGGTGTGCCAATACACCCATAACGGCGTGGCCCGGGTGGCCGCGGAACCGGTGTTGCTCAACGGTATGTTCAAGGGCTTCATCGACCTGACGTTCGAACATGACGGCCGCTATTACGTTGCCGACTACAAATCCAACTGGCTCGGCGTCGATGATGCGGCCTACACCGCGCAGGCCATGGAACAATCGATTCTCGACAACCGTTATGACCTGCAATACGTGTTGTACCTGTTGGCCCTGCACCGCCAACTCAAGGCGCGGCTCGCCGATTACGACTACGACCGGCATGTCGGCGGTGCGTTGTACCTGTTTTTGCGCGGTACGCGCGCGGCCAGCCAGGGTGTGTTTTTCGCCCGCCCGCCAAGAGAGCTGATCGAGCGTCTGGACAGGTTGTTCCAAGGCAAGCCAGAGCCCAAGGCCGAACCCGCTTGGGAACAGGGAGTACTGTTATGAGCCGCACATTCGCCGATTTGTTGCCCACATCGCTGGCAGCCGAAAGCCTGGTCGATCTGGCGCCGCTGAGTCGTGCCGACGACTTGCTGTTGTTGCTCACGCGTTGGGTCGAGCGTGGCTGGTTGCGCGCGCTGGACAAAGCCTTTGTGGCGTTTCTGCATGAACTGGCACCGGCGGATGATCCGTTGGTGTTGCTGGCAGCCGCGCTGACCAGCCACCAGTTGGGTCACGGGCATGTCTGCCTCGACCTGTTCGAGACGCTGAAAGAACCGGACTTCGCCCTGTCGCTGCCACCCGAAGGCGACGTGCAAGGCGGCGCGATGCTGTTGCCCTCGCAATTGCTGGGATCGCTGGACGGCGCTCATTGGTGCAAGGTGCTGGCCGCCAGCAACCTGGTCGCACTGGCCGCTGACAGTCGTGACAACGTGCGTGACCGACCTTTGGTGTTATCGGGCAAACGCTTGTACCTGCGCCGCTATTGGGCCTACGAGCGGCGAATCGACCTTTCGTTGCGCGAGCGTTTGACGGAACACGAATCCACGCCGATCGACTTGCTCCAGCGTCTCACCGGGTTGTTTGGTCCTGCCCGGCCTGGTGACGTGATCGACTGGCAGAAGCTTGCCTGCGCACTGGCGACCCGTAGCGCCTTCAGCATCGTGACGGGGGGGCCGGGAACCGGCAAGACCACAACCGTCGTGCGCTTGCTGGCGTTGCTCCAGGCGCCGGCAGTCGAGGCCGGCATGCCCTTGCGCATTCGCCTCGCCGCACCGACCGGCAAGGCCGCGGCGCGTTTGACAGAATCCATCAGCCAGCAAGTCCGGACCTTGAAGGTCACGGAGGACGTTCGGGAAAAGATTCCGTCCGACGTCACCACCGTTCACCGCCTGCTCGGCAGCCGGCCCGGGACTCGTCATTTCCGGCACCACGCGGGCAATCGCCTGCCGCTGGATGTGTTGGTGGTGGACGAGGCCTCGATGATCGACCTGGAAATGATGGCCAACCTGCTCGACGCCTTGCCCGCCCATGCGCGCCTGGTGCTGTTGGGAGATAAGGATCAGCTGGCTTCGGTAGAAGCCGGTGCGGTACTGGGGGATCTGTGTCGCGACGCCGAGGCTGGCTGGTACAGCCCGCAGACGCGCCAGTGGCTGGAAGCCGTCAGCGGCGAGAGTTTGCAGGCCAGTGGATTGCAGGAGGACACGCAGGGCGCTCATCCACTGGCCCAACAGGTCGTGATGTTGCGCCATTCCCGGCGATTCGGTGAAGGTAGCGGTATTGGCCAACTGGCTCGTTGGGTCAACCAGCAGCAACCCGAAGAAGCACGCAGGTTGTTGTCTGCGCGAAGCCATGACGATGTGTATGCCTTGTCCCTCAAGGGGGAGCAGGACAGGGCCCTGGAACGCTTGCTGCTTGAAGGCCACGGTGAAGGGCCGCAGGGTTATCGGCACTACCTGAGCCTACTGCGCAATCAGCGCCCGGCGCTCGATTGTCCGTTGGAAGATTCACGCTGGACCGACTGGGCCCGGGAGGTGTTGCAAGCCTTCGACGCGTTCCAGTTGTTATGTGCCGTGCGCAAGGGACCGTGGGGTGTGGAGGGCTTGAACCAGCGAGTGACGGACGCCTTGCTGAGGGCACGCCTGATCGACAGTGACCAGCAGTGGTACGAAGGCCGTCCGGTTCTGATGACCCGCAATGACTACGGCCTGGGTTTGATGAACGGCGATATCGGCATCGCCCTCAAGCTTCCGGAGCGTGAGGGCCCCGAGGCCGGCAAGCAGGTTCTGCGTGTCGCCTTTCCGCGCAATGACGGCCAAGGGGGCGTGCGCTTTGTCCTGCCGAGCCGGCTCAATGATGTCGAAACCGTGTACGCCATGACCGTGCATAAATCCCAGGGCTCGGAATTTGCCCACACCGCGTTGATTTTGCCTGACGCCTTGAACCCCGTTTTGACCAAGGAACTGATCTACACCGGGATCACCCGTGCCAAGAACTGGTTCACCTTGATCGAGCCCCGCACAGGGGTGTTCGAAGAGGCGGTGAGGCGCAAGGTCAAACGCTTGAGCGGGTTGATGCTGGGGCTTGGCGCCGACTAGTCGGCAAACAGCATCTCCCGGCTGTCACCCATCAACAGTCCATGATTCTGTTCTGTGACCGCGCGGATGTAATCCCACAACAGGGTGATCCGCTTGAGCTTCCTCAGGTCTTCGCGGCAGTACATCCAGAACTGTCGGGTGATATTGATTTCCTGCGGCAACACCGGCAGCAGGCGCGGGTCCTGGGTGGCGAGGAAGCACGGCAGGATCGCCAGTGAGCGTCCTTGCTGCGCGGCCACAAATTGCGCAATCACGCTGGTGCTGCGCAGGTTGGCGCTGGCGCCGGGCAATACGTTGGCCAGATACAGCAGCTCCGAGCTGAACGCCAGGTCGTCGACGTAACTGATAAACGAATGTTTGGCCAAGTCTGCCGGTCGGCGGATCGGTGGGTGGTTGTCCAGATAGTCCTGGGTCGCGTACAGCTGCAATCGGTAGTCGCACAGTTTGCAGCAGACGTACGGTCCATGCTCCGGACGCTCCAGGGCGATGACGATGTCGGCCTCGCGCTTGGACAGGCTGATGAAATGCGGCAGCGGCAGGATATCCACCGAGATGGCGGGGTAGGTGTCGACGAAGTGGCTCAGCTGCGGCGTGATGAAAAAGCTGCCGAAGCCTTCGGTGCAGCCCATGCGCACATGACCGGACAGCGCCACGCCGGACCCGGAAACCTGCTCGCACGCCATGTGCAAGGTACTTTCGATCGACTCGGCATACCCCATCAACCGCTGGCCTTCGGCGGTCAGGACAAAGCCGTTGGTCCGGGATTTTTCGAACAGCAATGTGCCCAGTGCTGTTTCCAGGGAGCTGATGCGTCGCGACACCGTGGTGTAGTCCACCGCCAGGCGCTTGGCTGCGGTGCTGGCCTTGCGGGTGCGGGAGACTTCCAGGAAAAACTTGAGGTCGTCCCAGTTCAGCGAACCGAGGGAGGTGATGTTTTTTTGCATGTTGGACCGGTTTTTATGTGCGTTCTTATCAGAAGTTTGCACATCTATACTCCAAAAACAGCCCGTTAACCAATTCGCGGCGCATGCCTCTTCTCAAGGCGACTATTTCGCCTTGGCTCCCAAGATAACAACAAAGATCTGGAGACCCACATGAACGTATCGCTCACGCCCAATGACACCACCGTGCAGAAGGTCAAACTGTTGATCGACGGCCAGTGGGTCGAATCCAAGACCACCGAATGGCACGACATCATCAACCCGGCGACCCAGCAGGTGCTGGCCAAGGTGCCGTTTGCCACCGCTGAAGAAGTCGATGCTGCCATCAGCGCCGCTCATCGTGCATTTCAGACCTGGAAACTGACACCCATCGGCGCGCGGATGCGCATCATGCTCAAGCTCCAGGCGCTGATTCGCGAACACTCCAAGCGCATCGCCGCCGTCCTCAGCGCCGAGCAGGGCAAGACCATTGCCGACGCCGAAGGCGATATTTTCCGTGGCCTGGAAGTGGTCGAGCACGCCTGTTCCATCGGCAGCCTGCAAATGGGCGAGTTCGCTGAGAACGTCGCCGGTGGCGTCGACACCTACACCCTGCGCCAGCCGATCGGCGTGTGCGCTGGCATTACCCCGTTCAACTTCCCGGCGATGATTCCACTGTGGATGTTCCCGATGGCCATCGCCTGCGGTAACACCTTCGTGCTCAAGCCGTCGGAACAGGACCCGATGTCGACCATGCTCCTGGTGGAGCTGGCGATCGAGGCGGGCATTCCGGCCGGTGTGCTCAACGTCGTGCATGGCGGCAAGGATGTGGTCGACAGGCTCTGCACCCATAAAGATATCAAGGCGGTTTCCTTCGTCGGTTCAACCGCCGTCGGTACTCATGTCTACGACCTGGCCGGTAAACACGGCAAGCGTGTGCAATCGATGATGGGCGCCAAGAACCACGCCGTGGTGCTGCCGGACGCCAATCGCGAGCAAGCGCTGAATGCGCTGGTGGGTGCCGGTTTCGGTGCCGCCGGTCAACGCTGCATGGCTACCTCGGTGGTGGTGCTGGTGGGCGCGGCCAAGCAATGGCTGCCGGACCTCAAGGCGCTGGCGCAAAAACTCAAGGTCAATGCCGGCAGCGAGCCGGGCACTGATGTTGGCCCTGTCATTTCGAAAAAGGCCAAGGCGCGGATTCTCGACCTGATCGAGAGCGGCATCAAGGAAGGCGCGAAACTGGAGCTGGACGGTCGCGAGATCTCGGTTCCTGGTTACGAGAAGGGCAACTTTGTCGGCCCGACCCTGTTCTCCGGCGTGACCACCGACATGCAGATCTACACCCAGGAAATCTTCGGCCCGGTGCTGGTGGTGCTGGAGGTTAATACGCTCGACGAGGCCATCGCCCTGGTCAACGCCAACCCTTACGGTAACGGCACGGGCCTGTTCACCCAGAGCGGCGCGGCGGCGCGTAAATTCCAGAACGAAATCGACGTCGGCCAGGTCGGTATCAACATCCCGATTCCGGTGCCGGTCCCGTTCTTCAGTTTCACCGGTTCGCGCGGTTCCAAGCTCGGCGACCTCGGCCCGTACGGCAAGCAAGTGGTGCAGTTCTACACTCAGACCAAGACCGTCACCAGTCGCTGGTTCGATGACGACAGCGTCAACGACGGTGTGAACACCACCATCAATCTGCGTTAAGGAGCCGGACATGAAAATCGCTTTTATCGGTCTGGGCAACATGGGCGCGCCGATGGCGCGCAACCTGATCAAGGCCGGCCATGCACTGCGCCTGGTGGACCTGAACAAAGCCGTGCTGGCGGAACTGGAACAACTGGGCGGCAGTATCAGTGCATCGGCCCGTGAAGCGGCAGAGGGCGCCGAACTGGTCATCACCATGCTGCCTGCCGCGGTGCATGTGCGCAGTGTGTGGCTGGGTGAAGATGGCGTGCTCGCCGGTATCGGCAAAGGTGTACCGGCCGTGGATTGCAGCACCATCGATCCGCAAACCGCGCGGGACGTGGCCGCCGCCGCTGCCAAACAGGGCGTGGCCATGGCCGATGCACCGGTCTCTGGCGGCACCGGTGGCGCAGCCGCCGGGACACTGACCTTTATGGTCGGCGCCACCCCCGAACTGTTCGCCACCCTGCAACCGGTACTGGCGCAAATGGGCCGCAACATCGTCCATTGTGGTGAGGTCGGTACCGGGCAAATCGCTAAAATCTGCAACAACCTGCTGCTGGGGATTTCCATGGTCGGCGTCAGCGAAGCCATGGCGCTGGGCGATGCCCTGGGCATCGACACCAAGGTGCTGGCGGGCATCATCAACAGTTCCACCGGGCGTTGCTGGAGCTCGGAGATGTACAACCCGTGGCCGGGCATCGTTGAAACAGCGCCGGCGTCGCGCGGATACACCGGTGGTTTCGGTGCCGAACTGATGCTCAAGGATCTGGGGCTGGCCACTGAAGCGGCGCGTCAGGCGCACCAGCCGGTGGTACTCGGCGCGGTGGCCCAGCAGTTGTATCAGGCGATGAGTTTGCGTGGGGAGGGCGGTCAGGACTTCTCGGCGATCATCAACGGCTATCGCAAGCCGCAATAGAAGGGCGGTGAAAAAACTGTGGGAGCGAGCTTGCTCGCGATGAGGTCGTTACAGTCGACATTGATGGTGATTGACCCACCGCAATCGCGAGCAAGCTCGCTCCCACAGGGACTGCATGTACCCAAAGATATTTACCGGGAGATCACGTCGGGTGATCCCCCGGTTTTTTTGTATCAGGCAAACACGAAATATTTGCGCACGGTTTCCACCACTTCCCAGGTGCCTTTCATTCCCGGTTCGATGACGAAAATGTCGCCGGCGCGCAGGTGGATCGGCGCCATGCCTTCCGGGGTGATGACGCAGTAGCCTTCCTGGAAATGGCAGTACTCCCACTTCACATATTCGACGTACCACTTGCCCGGCGTGCAGATCCAGGTGCCCATGATCTTGCTGCCGTCTTCACTCGTGTAGGCGTTGAGATTGACAGTGTGCGGGTCGCCTTCGAGTTTTTCCCATTTGCAGGCGTCGAGCACGGGCAGCGGGTGGGTATCGCGAAGTACGGTAATCGGTGCGGTCATGATGACTCCGGGCGGTGGGCTCAAGAACTGAAGTCGCACCCTATAGCGCCTGCCCATCGTTCAGTTGTCTGTGCTCGACATTGAGCTGTCCAGAAACGCACAACCCTCAAGTACGGGTCAGCGGGCAGTCGAGCCTGGATTGTTCGAGGCTGTTCTCGAACTCGACCAATTGTGAGTGCTGTTGCGACAGCGCCGCTATCCGCTCGGCGATTTCCTGTTTTTTGCTGGCGATGATCTGGTGTGCCCGTTCCCATGGCAACTGCGGACCCTGATGTCCGGCGAAGACCGACTGCAGTTCCTTGAGCCTGAAACCCAACTGCTGGGCACATTTGATGAACATCAGCAGGTCGACGCTGTGCTGGTCATAGATGCGGTACTTGCCCTGGCGGCTAGCGGCAGGCAGCAGGCCAATCGACTCGTAATGACGGATGCTTTTGACCGTGGTTCCGGAACGTTGCGCGGCTTGGCCGATGTACATGGGAAGGTCCTTTTCTCCGAGGGTAAAGCTCGGCGCATTATCGACCGACTCAAGCGCTGGCGATAGCTTCGGCTTGGCGCAACCAGGCTGCATGCCGGTCTGCGCTGGCGCCGAGAATTGGCCCGAAGGTGAGGGTTCGGGTTGGCTTGATGCCACAGAATTCCAGCGTGGTTTTACGGACCTGATGCAAACGATCCATCGGTAGTACCAGGGCGGTGTGTCCATGGTCACCAGCAGGTGGGCGGTTCGGCCGCGCAGGAGTTTGTCGGGGAAGGCTTTGCCCTGGCGATATTTGAAGGCAAAACCCGGCAAGAACACCCGGTCGAAAAAGCCCTTGAGCAAGGCCGGTACGCCACCCCACCAGATGGGATAAACCAGCGTCAGCTGTTCGGCCCACAGGATATCGGCCTGGGCGTTACGCAAGTCGGCCTCCAGCGGCTGGACCTGTTGATAGCCTTCGCGCAGCACCGGGTCAAAATCCATGCTGCCCAGAAACAATTGACGCACTTCATGCCCGGCGCGCACTGCCGACAGTGTGTAGCGCTCCGCAAGGGCGGCGCAGAAGCTGTTGCCGGACGGATGCCCGAGTATCACCAGTATTCGTTTACCCATCATCGCTGTCCTTGAAGATCAAACCTCAAGGATAAAGTCTGCCCCTCAGGGGAGAGTCAAGGCGTGCAGCAGGGCCTTGGCATAGCCGGGTAATGCGGCGAAGTCCCGGGCACAGAGCAGCAGTTTGCGTTGGCCCCAGGGTTCTTGCAGGGCGAGGCTTTTGAAGGGTAGTCCGGCGGACCCGCGTTCGACCGCGGCCAGCGGTACGATTGCCAGTCCCGCCCCACGGGCGACCATGCGCATCACGCCATCGAAACCGTCGGCGCGGATACGAATCTGCATGCGCAGGCCTGCGTGCAGTGCCTGCTCTTCCAGGTACACCGCCAGCGCGCTGTTGGCATTCAGGCCAACGTAGTCGTGATGCAACGTGTCGGTGAAGCTCACGGAGGTCGCCTGAGCCAATGGATGTTCCCGGGGCATGATCAGCACCAGCGGATCATCGCGAAACGCTCGGATCTGCAGGTCATCGGTGTCCACCGCGTCGGAAACGATGCCCAGGTCCGCTGCACCCTGGCGCAAGGCGTGGGTGATGCGGGCGCTGGGCAGTTCCTGCAAGTCGATGTCGAGATTGGGATGGCTATGCAGGAAATCCGCGAGCAGCTCTGGCAGGTACTCGGTGATCGCCGTGGTGTTGCACAGCAGCCGCACCTGGCCTTTTACGCCTTGGGCGTATTCGGCCAGTTCCTGTTGAAGGCGTTCGGCCTGTTGCAGCAGAACCCGGGCGTGTCGGGCCAGGGCATTGCCGGCCGGCGTCGGGCTGACCCCACGACGATTGCGCTGAAGAAACTCGACGCCCAGCGACGCCTCCATGGCGCGAATTCGCGCGCTGGCCGCTGCCAGGGACAAATGACTGCGCGCGGCGCCGGCGGTGATGTTGCCGGTGTCGAGGATGTTCAGGTACAGGCGCAGGTCGGTCAGGTCGAAGTGCATTACGGCAACCTCTGGATGTGTGTTGTCTGGGAGGCCGCCATCGCACCCGATTATTCAGCCTCTTGTCTGAAGAGAGGCAGCCTCAGTATATGGCAGATTTTCAATCAACCCCCGCGGGCTCACCATGGCCCCATGAATACACTCTCGGCGTTCTATCAGCATCTCGGCTTGGCCCTTTCGCTGCTGGTCATCGGCACCTTTGTACTGGCCGGCATGATCAAGGGGGTGATCGGCCTCGGCCTGCCGACCGTTGCCATGGGTCTGCTCGGTCTGGCTATGGCGCCGACGCAGGCTGCGGCGCTGCTGATCATTCCGGCGACCCTGACCAACATTTGGCAACTGGCATTCGGCGGGCATCTGTCGGGGCTGGCCAAGCGGTTGTGGCCGATGTTGCTGGCGATTTTCATCGGCACCGGGGCAGGCACGCTGTGGGTCGGCCTGAGCGGTGGCCATTGGGTGGTGCGGGGGTTGGGCGCGGCATTGTTGCTGTATGCGCTCAGCGGTTTGTTCCTGCCGACTGTGCGCGTGGGGCGGCGCAGCGAACGCTGGCTCGGTCCACTGTGCGGCGTGCTGACCGGCGTCATCACGTCGGCCACCGGCGTGTTCGTGATTCCGGCGGTGCCCTATCTGCAAGCGCTGGGCTTGAGCAAGGATCAGTTGGTGCAGGCGCTGGGCCTGTCGTTCACCGTCTCGACCCTGGCCCTGGCCGGTGGTTTGCTATGGCGCGGCGCGCTCGGCGGGGGCGAATTGAGCGCATCGCTGTTGGCGCTGATCCCGGCCATGCTCGGCATGTGGCTGGGGCAATCGCTGCGCCAGCGGATCAGCGCCCTGTGGTTCAAACGCGTGTTCTTCGTTGGCCTGGGGGTGCTCGGCGGCCATTTGCTGATCAGCGGCTAGCGGACGACGGACTGATCATGTCGATGGCGCGGATCTCGAAATCCCGTTCCAGGTATTCATCGCGCTGCTCGAGGAACTGCTTCATATGCGGCAGGTTCGAGTGCACATCGAGGTGGGCCTGGGATTGCCAGATCTCGTAGAAGATGAACAGGGTCGGGTCCTGTTTGTCGCGCAGCATGTGGTACTCGATGCAACCGGGTTCGGCTCGGCTCGCTTGCACGTAGCCGCTGAAAAACGCTTCAAAGGCGTCGGATTTTTCCGGACGGGTCTTGGCGTGCAGGATGAATCCCTGGATTTCACTCATCTACATCTCTCATCAAGTCAGAACTGGCGCCAGTCTAAGGCAACAATCGCCTGTTGATTCGTGCTTGTAGGTCAAATGAATTTTGCCAAATCGACGCTTACTCCGCGTGAGGTCGATCGGTACTCTGCCGCCATCCGATTCCCGACCTTCCCGAGACCTCCCATGAAAAAAGTCCTGTTACTCAATGGCGGCAAAAAATTTGCACACTCCGACGGCCGCTACAACGCCACCCTGCATGAAGCCGCGTTGAGCGTGCTGGATCGCGGCGGTATGGATGTCAAAACCACTTTCATCGACGAGGGCTACGACGTCGCCGAAGAAGTGGCCAAGTTCCTCTGGGCCGACGTGATCATTTACCAGATGCCCGGCTGGTGGATGGGCGCGCCGTGGACAGTGAAAAAGTACATTGATGAAGTCTTCACCGAAGGCCATGGCAGCCTCTATGCCAGCGACGGTCGCACCCGTTCGGACGCGTCGCAGAAGTACGGCAGCGGCGGCCTGATTCACGGCAAGCAGTACATGTTGTCGCTGACCTGGAACGCCCCGCAGCAGGCCTTCGACGACCCGACCGATTTCTTCGAAGCCAAAGGCGTGGACGCGGTGTACTTCCCGTTCCACAAGGCCAACGAGTTCCTGGGCATGACCGGTTTGCCGACGTTCCTGTGTGTGGACGTGATGAAGCGCCCGAACATCGAAGGCGACGTGGCGCGCTATGAGCAGCATTTGGCAGAGGTGTTTGGCCTCAAGGCGTAGTGCTCGGCTACTATCCGATGCAACGGCCAGGAAGATCGCCGCGCCGACTCGCAAAAGAGGACACACGTGAAAGCCAGATCCGATGAGTTGCAGGTTTTCGTCTGCGTGATTGAATGCGGGTCGATTTCTGCGGCGGCCGAGCAAGTCGGGCAAACGCCTTCGGCGGTCAGTCGTACGCTGTCGCGGCTGGAGGCCAAGCTCGACACCACGTTGATCAACCGCACCACGCGGCGCATGGACCTGACCGAAGAGGGCAAGTACTTCTTCGAACACGCCAAGCGGATTCTCGATCAGATGGATGAGCTCGAAGAGCGCCTGTCCTCACGCCAGCAAACACCGTCCGGGCGGCTGCGGATCAACGCGGCATCACCGTTCATGCTGCACGCCATCGTGCCCTACATCGATGAATTCCGCAGGCTTTACCCCGACATCCAGCTCGAACTCAACAGCAACGATTTGATCATCGATCTGCTGGAGCAGAGTACCGACATCGCCATTCGCATTGTCGACGCTGCATGCCCGCTCCCTGGGTTGCAGCCCGCTGCACATCGTCGCCAGCCCGGCTTACCTGGAAAAATACGGCACACCGCAAGCCGTGGCTGACTTGGCCCACCATACGCTGCTGGGGTTCACCCAGAACGAAGGCCTCAACCAATGGCCTCTGCGTTATGTGCATGGTGACCGCTGGCCGATCCAGGCGTCGATCAGTGCTTCCAGCGGCGAAACCATCCGCCATCTCGCACTGGACGGCCAGGGCATCGCCAGCCTGTCGCATTACATGACCATCGAAGACATTCGTGCCGGACGCTTGAAGGTGTTGCTGGCCGAGTTCAACAGCGGTTATCGCCAGCCGATCAACGCGGTGTACTACCGCAACTCGCAACTGGCCCTGCGCATTCAGTGCTTCCTGGACTTCATCCAGGGCAAGTTGGCCGATTATGCGAGTGCAGAGTTCAAGGGTTGATTCGTGATTGCTGCGCAATGACGAGAGGGGCTGAGCTCGCTTTAGACCGCGTTATCGTTCTTCGCGGGCAAGCCACGCTCCCACAGGTACTGTGTTGTTCGCCCTTTTCGTGAATGACGCAAAACCTGTGGGAGCGAGCGTGCTCGCGATGGCGTTTGCGCAGGCACAACAACTGGTCGGTCTGACTGCATTTCCGTAACATCCGCACACTCTTTTTCGTCTCTCCCTGTGTGCGGTTCCCAATGAAAGCAAAACGTCTACGCGCCGATGTCCTGGCGGGGCTTACCACTTCCTTCGCCCTGTTGCCCGAGTGCATCGCTTTCGCGCTGGTGGCCCACCTCAATCCGTTGATGGGGCTCTATGGCGCGTTCATCATCTGCACCCTGACCGCGCTGTTCGGTGGGCGGCCGGGCATGGTGTCTGGCGCGGCCGGCTCGATGGCCGTGGTGATCGTCGCGCTGGTGGTGCAACACGGTGTGCAGTATCTGCTGGCCACGGTGTTGCTGGGCGGGTTGATCATGATCGCGTTCGGGCTGCTCAAGCTCGGCAAGCTGGTGCGTATGGTGCCGTACCCGGTGATGCTCGGTTTCGTCAACGGCCTGGCGATTGTCATTGCCCTGGCGCAACTGGAGCACTTCAAGAACGGTGAGGCCTGGTTGAGCGGTACGCCGCTGTACATGATGCTCGGGCTGGTCGCGGTGACCATGGCCGTTGTCTATGTGATGCCGCGCCTGACCCGTACGGTGCCACCGGCGCTGGTGGCGATTCTCGGTGTGGGCCTGGCGGTGTATCTGCTTGGCCTGCCGACTCGCACCCTGGGCGACATGGCGCACATTGCCGGTGGCTTGCCGACGCTGGCGCTGCCGGACATTGCGTGGAACCTGGACACCCTACGCATCATCGCGCCCTACGCGATCGTGATGGCGCTGGTCGGGTTGCTGGAAACCCTGTTGACCCTGAACCTCACCGACGAATTCACCGAAAGCCGTGGTTACCCGGATCGCGAGTGCGTGGCGCTGGGGGCGGCGAATCTGGTGTCCGGTGCGTTCGGCGGCATGGGCGGGTGCGCCATGATCGGCCAGACCGTGATCAACCTCAGCTCCGGCGGTCGCGGGCGTTTGTCCGGGGTGGTGGCGGGGGTGTCGATCCTGTTGTTCATCCTGTTTCTGTCGCCGCTGATCGAGCGCATTCCGCTGGCCGCGCTGGTGGGGGTGATGTTCGTGGTGTCGCAACAGACCTTCGCCTGGGCTTCGTTGCGGGTGCTGAACAAGGTGCCGTTGAACGACGTGCTGGTGATCATCGCGGTGACGGTGATTACCGTTTTCACCGATCTGGCAATGGCAGTGCTCTGCGGGATCATCATCGCGGCGCTCAATTTCGCCTGGCAGCAGGCCCGGCAGCTGTACGCCGACAGTCATCTGGAAACCGACGGCAGCAAGCTGTACCGGGTGCATGGCACGCTGTTCTTCGCCTCGACCACACCCTTCCTCAATCAGTTCGATCCGGCCAATGACCCGGCGCAAGTGACCCTGGATTGCCAGCACCTGAGCTTTGTCGATTACTCGGCCATCGCTGCACTGGGCACCTTGCGCGAGCGCTATGCCAAGGCCGGCAAGCATCTGCGGGTGCTGCATTTGTCCGAGCGTTGCAAGAAATTGCTCAAGCGTGCCCGGATGCAGCACGACTGAAATCAAACAGGCAGGCGCGATGAAAATCCGCCTGCCTGATTTTCATTATTTGCGACAACTCATACCTCTGCGCGACACGCCTTACCTCTGCACGAAAATTACTTTCACCTCGTTTGAAAATCACCTTCCGAAATGTTTTAAGAGTTTCACAAATATTTCGACGTGACCCTCTCGAGGAGTACCGCATGACCCTGTCCTTCGGCTATTGGCTGCTGGTGTACGCCGCCATCGCCATCATTGCACTGATCGTTCTGATCGCCCGTTACCGGCTCAACCCGTTCATTGTCATCACTCTGATTTCCATTGGCCTGGCGCTGGTGGCGGGCATGCCGCCGTCGGGTGTGGTGGGGGCGTATGAGGCCGGGGTCGGCAAGACCCTGGGCCACATCGCGCTGGTAGTGGCGCTGGGCACCATGCTCGGCAAGATGATGGCCGAGTCCGGTGGCGCCGAGCAGGTGGCGCGAACCTTGATCGACCGCTTTGGCGAGAGGAATGCGCATTGGGCGATGGTGACCATCGCGTTTCTGGTGGGGTTGCCGCTGTTCTTCGAAGTCGGTTTCGTCTTGCTGGTGCCGATTGCCTTTACCGTGGCGCGGCGCGTGGGCGTCTCGATCCTGATGGTCGGCTTGCCGATGGTCGCCGGGCTTTCGGTGGTGCATGCGCTGGTGCCGCCGCACCCGGCGGCGATGCTGGCGGTACAGGTGTATCAGGCATCGGTGGGGCAGACCTTGATGTACGCGATTCTGATCGGCATTCCGACGGCGATCATCGCAGGTCCCCTGTACGCCAAATTCATCGTGCCGCGCATTCAGTTGCCGGCGGAAAACCCGCTGGAACGCCAGTTCCTGGAGCGTGAACCGCGCGACAGCCTGCCGGGTTTCGGCATCACCATGGCGACCATCCTGTTGCCGGTGGTGCTGATGCTGATCGGTGGCTGGGCCAATCTGATTTCTACGCCGGGCAGTGGTTTCAATCAGTTCCTGCTGTTCATCGGCAACTCGGTGATCGCGCTGTTGCTGGCCACATTGTTGAGTTTCTGGACCCTCGGCCTGGCCCAGGGCTTCAACCGTGAGTCGATCCTCAAGTTCACCAACGAATGCCTGGCACCGACCGCGAGCATCACCTTGCTGGTAGGCGCCGGCGGTGGTTTGAATCGGATTCTGGTGGACGCCGGCGTCACCGACCAGATCGTCGGCCTGGCCCACGAATTTCATTTGTCGCCGCTGTTGATGGGCTGGCTGTTTGCCGCGCTGATGCGTATCGCCACCGGTTCTGCCACTGTGGCCATGACCACCGCTTCAGGCGTGGTCGCGCCAGTGGCCATTGGTCTGGGTTATCCCCATCCGGAGTTGCTGGTGCTGGCGACCGGCGCCGGGTCGGTTATCTTTTCCCACGTCAACGACGGTGGTTTCTGGTTGATCAAGGAATACTTCAACATGACCGTTACCCAGACCTTCAAGACCTGGACCGTGCTCGAGACGTTGATCTCGGTCGTCGCCTTCGGCCTGACCGTTGGCCTTTCTTACCTAATTTAGCCGGAGCCGCTTGCATGGACATCCTCTACCAGATCCGCGCCCGTCAGGACTCCTTCAGCGCCGGTGAAGGACGCATCGCCCGCCTGATGCTCGACGACGTAGGATTTGCCGCCTCCGCCAGCCTCGATGAACTGGCGCTGCGGGCAGAGGTCAGCAGCGCCACGCTGTCGCGGTTCGCCCGTACGGTCGGCTGTAAGGACCTGCGTGACTTGCGCTTGCAACTGGCCCAGGCCAGCGGCGTCGGCAGCCGGTTTCTCGACCCGGCGGGCACGCCCGAGCAGTCGGCGTTCTACGGGCAGATCGTGGGCGACATCGAGTCGACCTTGCGCCAGCACTTGGCTGCGTTCGATGAGTCGCGTTTCGCCGATGCGGTGAAACTGCTGGGCAAGGCGCGGATGATCCACGCTTTCGGCATGGGTGGCTGTTCAACCCTGTGCAGCGATGAACTGCAAGTGCGCCTGGTGCGCCTCGGCTATCCGATTGCGGTGTGCCACGATGCGGTGATGATGCGCGTCACCGCCGCCAGCCTCAGTGCTGAACATGTGGTGATTGTCTGCTCGCTGACCGGGATCACCCCGGAGCTGATTGAAACGGTGGAGCTGGCGCGCAACTATGGCGCAGGCATTCTGGCCATCACCCGGGCCGATTCGCCACTGGCGCAACTGGCCGACATCGTCCTGCCCCTGCAAAGCGCCGAAACCTCGTTCATCTACAAACCCACGGCAGCGCGCTACGGCATGCTGCTGGCCATCGATGTGCTCGCCACCGAGCTGGCCCTGGCCAATCCTGAAGACAATCAAGAACGTCTGCGGCGGATCAAACTCGCCCTCGACGAATACCGCGGCGGCGACGATCACTTGCCGCTGGGAGACTGACATGCAGTACGACACGCTGATTCGCAACGCCCTGATCATCGACGGCAGCAACAGCCCTGGATACACCGCCGACGTGGCCATTCTCAACGGGCGCATCGAGCGTATCGGCGACTTGCGCGATGCTCGTGCCAGCGAGGAAATCGACGCGCAGGGCCATGTGCTGGCGCCGGGTTTCATCGACGTGCACACCCATGACGACACCGTGGTGATTCGTCAGCCGCAGATGCTGCCCAAGCTCAGCCAGGGCGTGACCACGGTCATCGTCGGCAACTGCGGGATCAGTGCGTCGCCAGTGAGCTTGCGTGGCGATCCGCCGGACCCGATGAACCTGCTGGGCACGGCCGCTGCGTTCGTTTATCCGACCTTCCGCGACTACCGCGTGGCCGTCGAAGCGGCGAACACCACGCTGAACGTTGCCGCGTTGGTCGGTCATACGGCGTTGCGCAGCAATCATCTGGACGACCTGTTTCGCACCGCCACGGCAGACGAAATCAGCGCGATGCGCGAGCAACTGCGCGAAAGCCTTGAGGCCGGCGCCCTGGGCCTGTCCACCGGCCTTGCCTATGCCAGCGCCTACTCGGCATCGACCGATGAAGTGATGCAACTGACCGAAGAATTGACCGCGTTCGGGGCGGTCTATACCACCCATTTGCGCAGCGAATTCGAACCGGTGCTGGAGGCCATGGACGAGGCGTACCGGATCGGTCGCCATGCGCAAAGCCCAGTGATCATCTCTCACCTCAAATGCGCCGGCGCCGGTAACTGGGGGCGCAGTCCGCAGCTGCTGGCGTCCCTCGAAGAGGCAGCGAAGACCCACCCGGTGGGTTGCGACTGTTATCCCTACGCCGCGAGCTCTTCGACCCTGGACCTCAAGCAGGTGACCGATGCCCACCGCATCACCATCACCTGGTCGACCCCGCATCCGCAGATGGGCGGTCGCGACCTGATGGACATCGCCGCCGAATGGAATCTGCCGTTACTGGAGGCCGCTCGCCAACTGCAACCGGCCGGTGCGGTGTACTACGGAATGGATGAGGCGGATGTCCGTCGGATCCTCGCGCATCCGCTGTCGATGGTCGGCTCCGACGGCTTGCCGGAAGATCCGTTTCCGCACCCACGCTTGTGGGGCGCATTCCCTCGGGTGCTCGGACATTTCAGCCGCGACGTGGGACTGTTCCCGCTGCACACCGCCGTGCACAAAATGACCGGGCTGTCGGCGGCGCGCTTCGGCTTGAAGGCGCGCGGTGAAATACGCGAAGGCCATTGGGCGGACCTGGTGTTGTTCGACCCGGCGACCATTCGTGATGTCGCCGACTTCAACGACCCACAGCGGGCGGCGGAGGGCATTGAAGGGGTATGGATCAACGGTGTGTTGAGTTACCGTGATGGCCAGGCCAACGGGCGCAGGGAAGGACGGTTTCTGGCCCGGGAAGGGGATTTGCGCACGGGTTTTCAGTGAGTTTCGAGGACTGCGTCACAGTGATGGCACTTTGAAACTAAAGAATGGCATTTCCGCGCCGAATTGCTGACATCAGGCCCGGCTATCATTGCGGTTCGGTTACGTATTTTGTAGGAGCGAGCTTGCTCGCGATGGACGATAGGGCGCAGCGTTTACCCAGTAGACACGCGTCATCGTTAACGACCATCGCGAGCAAGCTCGCTCCTGCAGGTCTTTCATTGTCTGGGAGCAACCCGATGAGCTTCGGCAAAACAACTCCGATCCTGCGTATTTTCGACGAAGCCAAGGCAGTGGAGTTCTACGTCGATTTCCTGGGGTTCAAGATCGACTGGCAACATCGATTCGAAGCGAATTACCCGCTGTACCTGCAAATCTCCCGTGGCGAATGTGTGCTGCACTTGTCCGAACACCATGGCGACAGCACACCGGGGGCTGCGCTGCGGATCGAGACGGATGAGCTGGAGAAGTTTCAGCAGCAACTGTTGGCCAAGCAATACAGGTTTTCCCATCCGCAGATTCAGGCCATGCCCTGGGGCAGCCAGGACATGACCATCGCCGACCCGTTCGGCAATCGGTTGGTGTTCACCAACGCGATCAGCCTCTGAGCCTTCAGCCCCTCAGGTTTAAACCTTCAGCCTTCGTTCGGCACCCGGTGGGTTTGGCGAAACTCGCCGGGCGGCATCCCGCGCCGGCTTTTAAACGTGCGGTGAAACGAGCGGGGTTCGGTGAAACCCAGGTACTGGGCGATGTCCTGGATAGGCAGAGTGCTGTTGAGCAGGTAATGCTCGGCCAGCTCCTGGCGCAGGTCATCGAGGATCTGCTGGTACGACGTACCGGCCTGATACAGTTGGCGTTGCAGCGTGCGCACTGACACAGCGAGATGCTCGGCCACCTGCTCCTTGCGTGGCAGACCTTCCTTGAGCAGTTTTCGCAGGATGCTTTTGACCCGCTGTTCCAGCGATGCGTCCTCCAGTGTGGCCATCAACCCCTGGGCATGTTCTTCCAGGGTGCGCAGCAATTGCGCATCGGCCTGGCGCAATGGCAACTGCAAATACGGCAATGGGACAATCAGCGCCGAATAAGGCTGGTCGAACAGTACCGGGCAATCGAAGAACTGCTCGTACTGTGCCAGCGTCGTGTCGGCCGGACAGGCATGTTCCAGCCAGACGGCAGCCGGTGACATTTGCGTGTCGGCGATCCAGCGCGCGTATTGCAGCCAGGAACCGAGCACGTTTTCCACCAGGTGTCGGCGAATTCGCGGGCGTTGATGGCGGCATGTCCAGATCAGGTGCACCTCGCTGCCCTGCACCTCGGCGCGGCTGACGCCCATGTCTCCCACCAGCTTCTCGAACGGCATGATGCGGCTCATGGCGTCGCCCAGTGTCGCGCAGTTCATGGTGATGTAACCCAGCACGCTCCAGGAGTTGGGCAACACAAAACGCGCGGCGTTGAGACCGAACAATGCATCGCCCGAGTGTTCGCAGAAATAATCGAGCAGCCGTTCATGGGCTTCACCTGGCAACCGCAGGCTGTTGTCACTCAACTGCTGTGCCTGCAACCCGGCAGCCGCCAACGCAGGCTCGATGGCCATGCCCAGTTGTTCGGCATGACGCAGGTATTTGAGCAGCGGCGGAACTGAAGTGAAGCCCAGGGATTGCATGATCGTATTCCTTTGATCAAGGCCCGCGTGCGCGGATGAATGCCCTGAAAGGTAATTTGAAACCACGGCTAAAGTAAATGGCTGACGCCTGCGCGACGTTTGACTCAATTGGCTACTCGAACTGGCCGGATGCGACCGTGACACTTTTCGGCGGCTGACTAGTATGGGGGCCTGAAATATCACTGATCAGAACCGCAAAAGGACACACGCATGCGACGCTGGAACGGCTGGGGAGATGCAACCACGGTGGTCGAACTGCCGGCCCAGGGCGCGAGTTTTCTCGCCCAGCGGGTGGGAGACGGTCGAGCGCTGCCCGATGCGACGCTTGAGACAGCATTGGCCCGCGTGCCCCCGTCGCGGTTGCAGCAACACTTCTTGTACAGCGTGGATGCCCATGATCGTTTGCTGCATGCGCGAGGGCAGAGCCTGCCGGACTGGCTGGCGTTGCGTGAAGGCGCGTTGGGGAATTATCCCGACGCCGTGGCCTATCCCGTGAACGCTGAACAGATTCGCCGGTTACTGTTGCTCGCCCATGAACAGGACCTGTGCCTGATTCCTTATGGCGGCGGCACCTCGGTGGCCGGTCACATCAACCCGCCGAGTTCCGCACGGCCGGTGGTGACGGTTTCCCTGGCCCGCATGAATCGCCTGCTGGACCTCGACGAACAGAGCCTGATGGCCACCTTCGGCCCTGGCACCAGCGGACCGCAGGTGGAAAGTCAGTTGCGCGCCCGTGGTTACACCCTGGGGCATTTCCCGCAATCATGGGAGCTGTCGACCCTGGGTGGTTGGGTCGCCAGCCGCTCCAGTGGCCAGCAGTCGCTGCGCTATGGGCGGATCGAGCAACTGTTCGCCGGCGGAACCCTGGAAACCTTTGCCGGCCCATTGGAAATTCCCTCCTTTCCGGCCTCGGCGGCCGGGCCCGATCTGCGCGAGGTGGTGTTGGGCTGTGAGGGCCGCTTCGGGATCATTTCCGAGGTGAAGGTACGGGTCAGCGCTCTGCCCGCCGATGAGCGTTTCTATGGTGTGTTTCTGCCCGATTGGCCCAAGGCGCTGCAAGCCATCCGCCAGTTGGCTCAGGCGCGGGTGCCGCTGTCGATGCTGCGCTTGTCCAACGCGGTGGAAACCGAAACCCAGCTGGCGCTGGCCGGTCACCCGCAGCAGATCGCCTGGCTGGAAAAGTACCTGGCCCTACGCGGCGCCGGTGCGGGCAAATGCCTGCTGACGTTCGGTGTGACCGGCAATCGTCGACAAAATGCGCTGTCCCTGCGCCAGGCCCGGCAGCACCTCAAGGCGTTCGGCGGGGTGTTTACCGGCACTTTGCTCGGCAAGAAGTGGGCGCAGAACCGTTTTCGTTTTCCCTACCTGCGGGAAAACCTGTGGAACGCCGGTTACGTGGTGGACACCCTGGAAACCGCCACTGACTGGAGCAACGTCGATAACCTGCTCACGCTGATCGAAAACAGCCTGCGCGACGCCTTGGCTGCCGAAGGCGAGCGGGTGCATGTCTTCACCCACCTTTCCCATGTCTATGGCGAAGGATCGAGCATCTACACCACCTATGTGTTTCGCCCGGCGGCCGACTACCCGGCCACCCTGGCGCGCTGGCAGGCGCTCAAGCAGGCGGCCAGCCAGACCATCGTCGACAACCACGGCACCATCAGTCACCAGCATGGTGTGGGCAAGGATCACGCGCCGTACCTGCCGCGGGAGAAGGGCGCGTTGGCGATGGATACCCTGCAGGCACTGAGTCGGCACTTTGATCCGGCCGGGCGACTGAACCCTGGCACGCTGTTGCAGGAGTGACGGCCATGAGCCTGGACTGGAACGCGGCGTGGCGACAGCGGGTGCTGCCGACGCTGGCGGATGAAACCTGGGACCTGATCGTCATCGGTGGCGGCATCAGCGGCGCCGGTATCCTGCGCGAAGCCGCGCGCCGAGGGTGGCGGTGCCTGCTGTTGGAGCAGCGCGATTTCGCCTGGGGCACCTCCAGCCGCTCCTCGAAAATGGTCCATGGCGGCTTGCGCTACATCGCCAAAGGCCAGTGGCGCCTGACCCGCGACTCAGTCCGCGAACGCCAGCGCCTGCTCGACGAGGCGCCGGGGCTGGTGGAGCCGATGAGTTTCATGATGCCGCATTACCGAGGCGTTTTTCCCGGACCGCGGGTGCTGGGTGGTTTGCTGTCCATCTATGACGCATTGGCCGGGCGGCGCAGCCATCACTTCCATGACGCGCAACAACTTCGTTATCTGGCGCCCGGGGTGAAGGAAGATGACCTGCTGGGCGGCACCTGTTTTGTCGATGCGTTGACCGATGATGCCCGTCTGGTGATGCGCGTATTGGGCGAGGCCCGGGCCGACGGCGCTGTGGTACTCAACGGCGTGCGCGTACAGCAATTGCTGCGTGAAGAGGGGCGCGTTTGCGGGGTTCAGGTCGAAGACTGCGAAGGGGGCGGGTTACTGACATTGCGTTGTGGTGTGCTGGCCGTGGCCACTGGCGCGTGGGCCGAGCGCTTGCGCCTGCCCGATGCCCCTCGCCAGTTGCGCCCGTTGCGTGGCAGTCATTTGCTGTTGCCGGGCTGGCGTCTGCCAGTGGCGCAAGCCTTCACCTTTCTGCACGAGCGCGACCGTCGACCGGTGTTCGTTTTCCCTTGGGAGGGTGCCACGGTGGTCGGCACCACGGACCTCGATCATCACGGCGATCTGGATCAGAGCGCGAGCATCAGCTTTGATGAGCTCGACTATCTGCTGGCGGCCTGCAGCCAACAGTTCCCCCAGGCCGAGGTGGTCGCCGCCGATGTGCTGTCGACCTGGTCGGGCGTGCGCCCGGTGGTGGGCAATGCGGCGGGGGAGCATCAAGACAAGCCGTCGAATGAAACCCGTGAGCATGTGCTGTGGCAGGAGCCTGGTTGCGTGACCCTGGCCGGCGGCAAGCTGACCACCTTTCGCCCGCAGGCGATCGAAGTACTCAAGGCCTGCGCGAGCATGCTCGACCGGCCCTTCAATGACGACGCCGCGCCGGTGTTTGCCGTCGTGCCGCCGCTGGCGATACCGGGGCTCAGCGCCAATCGGTGGCGGCGCCTGGCCGGGCGGCATGGCCGTGACCTGCCGAGGCTGGCGAAACTGATCGCGGAACTCGGCCATGACACCGTCGGCGGCACTGACACCTTGTGGGCGGAGCTGGCCGTTGGAAATGGTCCTGCACCTGGATGACCTGCTGCTGCGCCGAACCCGCCTGGGCCTGTTGCTGCCGCGCGGTGGTGAGGATTATTTCGCTGCCATTCGCCAACTCTGCCAACCGCGACTGGGTTGGGGCGATGAGCATTGGCAGCAGGAATTACAGCGTTATCGGGCGTTGTGGCAACGCCATCATGGTTTGCCGGATGCCGCGCATTGATGCCCATTGAAGAGAGCTCCATGGATAACCACCCGAACAAGCGTTACCTGTTGGCCATCGACAATGGCACCCAGAGCGTGCGCGCGCTGCTCTTCGACCTGCAGGGCAATCTGCTGGGCAAAGGCAAGGTCGAGTTGCAGGCCTATTATTCGACTCAACCCGGCTGGGCCGAACAAGACCCGGAGTATTACTGGGCAAAACTGGGTGAGGCCTGCCAGCAGTTGTGGCAGCAAACCGGCATCGATCGTTCACAGATCGCCGGTGTATCCCTGACCACCCAGCGCGGCACAGTGATCAATGTCGATGCCCAGGGCAAGGCACTGCGCCCGGCGATCCTGTGGCTGGATCAACGCCAGGCCGAAGTCAAGGGTGGCATCAAGGGGCCGTGGGGCTGGCTGTTCAAACTGGTCGGCGCGCAAGCCACAGTGGACTACTTTCGCGCCCAGGCCGAGGCCAACTGGATCGCCCGCCACCAGCCTGAGGTCTGGGCGGCGACCGACAAGTTTTTGCTGCTCTCGGGGTTTCTCACCCATCGCCTGTGTGGGCGCTTTGTCGATTCGGTGGGCTGTTGCGTCGGTTACCTGCCGTTCGACTTCAAGCGCTTGCGCTGGGCCGCGCCCTCCGACTGGAAATGGCAGGCGTTGGCGGTGCGTCCCGAACAACTTCCGAGCCTGCGCAAGCCCGGTGAAACCCTCGGCTACATCAGCGCCGAGGCCAGCCGGCACACCGGCATTCCCGAGGGGCTGCCGCTGATCGCCGCGGGTGCCGACAAGGCTTGCGAAGTCGTGGGTTCCGGCGTCGTCGACCCAGGCACCGTGTGCCTTTCCTACGGCACCACGGCGACGATCACCAGCACCCGGTCGCGCTACCTGGAAATCGTTCCGTTGATTCCGCCTTACCCGTCCGCGGTGCCGGATCAATACAACTGCGAGGTGATGATTTATCGCGGCTACTGGATGGTCAGCTGGTTCAAGAACGAGTTCGGTCTGCGGGAAATGCAGCAGGCCAAAGCTCAGGGTGTGGAGCCCGAGCAACTCTTCGATGCGCTGGTCGACGCCGTGCCGCCGGGCTCCATGGGGTTGATGCTGCAACCCTACTGGTCGCCCGGTATCCGCGAGCCGGGTGTCGAAGCCAAGGGCGCGATGATCGGCTTCGGCGACGTGCATACACGCGCGCACATTTACCGGGCGATCCTCGAAGGTCTGGCGTATGCCTTGCGTCAGGGCATGGAGAAAATCGAGAAGCGTTCGAGGGTCTCCATCACGCGCTTGCGCGTCGCCGGAGGTGGCTCCCAGAGTGATGCCGCGATGCAACTCACGGCGAACATTTTCGGCCTGCCGGCCGAGCGTCCGCATGTCTACGAAGCGTCCGGCCTGGGCGCGGCCATTTGCTGCGCGGTGGGGCTGGGGCTGCACGCGGATTTCCCCACGGCGATGGCCGCCATGACCCGGGTCGGTGCGGTATTCATGCCGCAACCCGAGGCGCAGCAGATCTATGAGCGACTGTACAAGGAGGTCTATCTGCGCATGTATCGACAGCTCAAGCCGTTGTACCAGAGCATCCGCAAAATCACTGGTTACCCCGCCTGAAGGAACACCAAAGATCCCCCTGTGGGAGCGGGCTTGCATGTGGCGCTATCGGAGACCTTTTCTGGTGAGATTGGACAGTGTCAGGGGCAGGGTCGGTTGTTAGGCTCAACCCCCACAGCACATCCAATAAGAACCAAGCAATGAAGCTGACATTCCTCCTGTTGCTGCTTTGTGCAATGGCCCCCACAGCCTGGGGCTGGTCGAACCATACGGTGGGCAGCTACCTGGCGTTGCAGAATTTGCCGGCCTTGCGTGATGCACCGAAGGTTGAAGTCGAGCCGCTGGAACAGTTTCTTTCGCAGCAATACCAGGCCGTGAGTGCGCTGCTCGATGAGCAGGAGCGCTTCGCCCGCGAGCACTTCGCCCAATACCTGCCGCGCCCCGACAACCTGCGATTGCCAGTCGTGCCTGGGGGCAATCTGCGCCATGACTTCCTCACCGCACTGCGCATCAACCCCGGGATTCATCTGGCGATGGTCATCCAGCCGATGCCGGGCAAGGATCTGCCCGAGCGTGAACACCTCAAGGCCGAACAAGTCATGGTGCAACAGACGCTTTCACCGTGGAATCGCCAGCGCTTCATCGTTGTCGCTGATCACGAACAAGTCGCGCCCCTGGCCGTGTTGGCTAGCGCTGCCGATGAGCCGGATTACGGCCACGACATCAACCTGTTCAGTGACAACCCCGGCGAAGTCGGCGCGTTGTACGGCTTCGGCCCGCAGCCTTTCGGCGACGCCCGGTTTCAGTACAGCTCCCAGGCGCCGTTTCATATGGGCTTCTTCCATGAAAGCCCGGTGGTGTACGCCGCTGCCGGGTTTCTTCAGCGCAGCTGGCCGGACTGGCGCGCCTACCAGTACATGGGCTTGGCGCGACTGGCGTTTGCCACTGGCCATCCTTATTGGGGTTACCGATTTCTCGGTTGGGGCCTGCATCACATTCAGGACCTGACCCAGCCTTATCACGCCAAGCCGCTACCGGGTGTCGAACTGGCGAGCCTACTGGTGCTGGAAGGCAAGGCCCTGGCCGGCTTCGATGCGGACAAACATGCCGCCATCGAACGGGTCGCCACCCGACACATGGAAGTGGAGAAGTATCAGTCGACCTGGCTTCGTCGCTTGCAGCGCGCCGGCCAGGCACACCCGATGCTCGACGCTTATACCGACTCTGCACAGGACGCCCGTTATCCGCCGTACTCGATGGACTACCTGCGCGAAGTGGTGAGTGCCGAGTCCGTCGACGAATCCGCGGCGTTTGATGAAGCCATCGGCCAGTGGTTGGACACGGCACCGATCACCAGCGATTTCAGCAGCGGTAATCAACTGCAGCGCGAAGATTTCGACCATCCGGCACTTAACCGGCAGCTGTTCAAACTGCTGGGAAATTTCGGCGCCCACAGCCGGATTTACGCCCGTGCGGGACTGACGCCATAGCCATCGCAGCCACGTTTTCAGAACAACCAGGGAAAGAGGAAAGGATCATGAGCACTCGATTTCGCCTGTCTGGCGCGGCGCTTCCCGGCGTGGGCCTGGCAGGGCTGCTGCAACTGTGCGCGGTCGACGGCGTGCAGGCCAAGGAGTTCAGCGTGCTGGATAACCAGGTCACCGGTTCATTCGACAGTACCTTGTCTTATGGCCGATTGTGGCGGGTCCAGGGCCGGGACAAAAACAACGACGACGTCAACACCAACGACGGCAATCGCAACTTCGACACCGGGCTGGTTTCCGAGGTGTACAAGATCACCTCGGAGCTCGAGGCCAACTATCAGAACTACGGGATGTTCGTGCGCGGCACCGCATTCTATGACACCCAATTGATGGACAAGCGTAACGATTACTACCGTAACAACAACCCGTCGCAACCCAGTCAGAGTTTCCCGCAGGACGACCACTTTACTGACCAGACACGCGATATCGCCGGCAGCCGGGTGGAGATGCTCGATGCCTACCTCTATGGCAACTGGGATGTTGCGCAGATGCCAGTCACGGCCCGCGTCGGGCGCCAGGTGTTCAACTGGGGTGAGGGGATTTTCTACCGTGGCGGGGTCAACACCACCAACCCGGTGGACGCGGCCAAATACCGTTTGCCCGGGGCCGAAGTCAAGGAAGTGCTGGTGCCGGTGGAAGCGCTGAGCTTCAACATTGGCCTGACCGACAGCCTGACCATGGAAAGCTTTTACCAGACGAACTGGAAGGAAACCCGCATCGACCCGGTCGGCACGTTCTACTCGCAGACGGACCTGTTCGCCGACGGTGGCAACACCGCCTACAACAACTTTACCGGTACTGCCCTGGATACCCCGGTGCCTGGCTTCGGCAACGTAATCGATCTGTACAGCGCGCTGGGCAACAACCCGCTGCTCAGCCAGGCCCTGAGCACCACCGGCCTGTACGCCAACGGGGTCACCCCGGCCTTTGGCAACACCGTCAAAGTGGCCTCGGTCGGCAAGGATTACAACGCGCGCAACGACGGCCAGTTCGGTTTCGCTTTTCGCTACATCGTAGAAGAGCTCAACAGCACCGAGTTCGGGTTGTACATGGTCAACTACCACGCCAAGGAACCGACGATTTCCGCCGATCTGGGTGGGTACAAGGGCATCGACATGAACGCCCTGACCAACCTGTTGGCCGGTGTTGCCGGCAGCCAGGCGGGGCAACTGGCCAACGGCCTGGCGACCATGGATGTACTGGGCAATATTCAGGCGCATCGGCGCTACGCCGAAGACATCCGCATGTACGGTTTCAGTTTCAACACCACCCTGGGCCAGGCGTCGGTTTTCGGCGAAGTGGCCTATCGGCCGAACCTGCCCATCGGGGTCGCCGCCACCAACGACCTGATCGGCGACCTGGCCAACGGCGCCGCCGCAGCGGCAGGCGGCCAGACCATCAACATCGGCGGGCAGCAGGTCACGCTCGACAGCCAGATCAATAACGCCGAGCGGGTGGAAGCGTTCAACACATCCGTGGGCACCATCTACAACTTTGGCCCGAGCCTGTCATTCGACTCGATGTTCGGCGTGTTCGAGCTGGCGTCCGAGCACCTGCGCGGCAGCAGCCTGCAATACACCGCGTATGACGGCAGTACCCGTTACTACGCTGGCACCGGTAACTTTTCCTATGTGTCTGGCGGCGAACGCAGCGATCAGGTCAACCGCAACTCCTACAGCTACACCGCGATGCTCAACGGCACCTGGAACGACGTGTATGCCGGGGTCAACGTCTCGCCTTATGTCGTCTACAAGGATGACTTCAAGGGCAACAGCTACCAGGCGGGCAACATCAAGGCCTACACCCTGGGGATCAAGGCCAACTACCAGAACAAGCTGGAGGCCGAGCTGCAATACACCGAGTTCTACGGCGGTGGGCAGGACAACGGCCTCCGTGACCGCGACAACGTCGGCTTCAACCTCAAGTACTTCCTTTGATTGCTACACGCAGACCCATTGTGGGAGCGGGCTTGCTCGCGAAAGCGGTGAATCAGGCGACATCTGTGCTGGATGTGCCGCCCTCTTCGCGAGCAAGCCCGCTCCCACAGGTTTTTGTATTTCGGAGAACGATCATGTTTCACACTTCACGACTGACCAAGACCACGCTGGCGCTGCTCCTGAGCCTGGCCGCCGGCAGCGCGCTGGCCGCGATCTCGCCCCAGCAGGCCGAGCAATTGAAGACCACGCTGACACCGCTGGGGGCCGAGCGTGCCGGCAATGCGGCCGGGACCATTCCGGCCTGGAACGGCGGCATCACCCAGGCACCGGCGGGCTACAAACCGGGCCAGCATCACCTGGACCCGTATGCGGCGGACAAGCCCCTGTTCACCATCTCCAAGGCCAACCTTGAACAGTACAAGCCCCACCTCAGCCCGGGTCAGATCGCACTGTTCAACAGCTACCCCGACACCTTCCAGATGCCGATCTATCCCTCTCGCCGCTCGGGCGCGGCGCCGCAGTGGCTGTATGACAACACCTTGAAAAACGCGACCTCGGCCAAGCTGCTCGATGGCGGCACCGGTTTTGCCGATGCCTATGGCGGTGTGCCGTTTCCGGTGCCCAAGGATGGCATCGAGGTGCTGTGGAACCACATCACCCGTTATCGCGGTATCTATGTGGTCCGTCGTGCCTCCGAAGCGCCGGTACAACGCAACGGCAGCTTCGCGCTTGTGACCTCGCAGCAGGAGGGGCTCTTCAACTATTACCGCTCGGGCGGGCAGTTTGCCGACCTGAAAAACATGCTGTTTTACTACCTGGCGTTCGTGAAGAGCCCGGCCCGTCTGGCGGGCGGTGCGGCATTGGTTCACGAGACCCTGGACCAGCTCAAGGACCCGCGTCAGGCCTGGGTCTACGACGCGGGCCAGCGCCGTGTGCGCCGGGCGCCGAACCTCGCGTATGACACCCCGATCGCCTCATCCGACGGCCTGCGCACGGCGGACGATACGGACCTGTTCAACGGCTCGCCAGACCGCTACGACTGGAAGCTCAAGGGCAAGCAAGAGGTCTACATTCCCTATAACAATTACAAAGTCGGCAGCCCTGAGGTGAAGTACGAGCAGTTGCTCACACCAGGCCACCTCAACCCGCAATTCACCCGTTATGAGCTGCATCGGGTCTGGGTGGTCGAAGGCACGCTCAAGCCGGGCGCGCGGCATATCTATTCCAAGCGCGTGCTGTTTCTGGACGAGGACAGTTGGGGCGCCGCATTGGTGGATCAATATGACGGGCGTGGGGAGTTGTGGCGGGTGTCGATGGCCTACCTGAAAAACTTCTACGACCTGCCCACCACCTGGAGTGCGCTGGACGTATTCCATGACTTGCAGGCGCGTCGTTACTACGTGCAGAACCTGGATAACGAAGAGCCGGGCACAGTGGACTTTGCCCAGCCGGTACCCGAAGACGCGTACTTCATGCCAGCGGCATTGCGCCAGCGCGGGACGCGGTAAGCCGCGCAGCACACCCTTTCAGATGCGGTCTGTGAGAACGCAATCGCGAGCAAGCTCGCTCCCACAGGGTTTTGGGTCGTTCACAGAGTCTGTGTTCGACTCTCTACCTGTGGGAGCGGGCTTGCCCGCGAATGGGCCTTTCAATTACCGACGGTGTACGGTCAGACGCGGAAGTGGCTCACCATCTGCTGCAATTGACCACCCAACCGCGCCAGCTCAACGCTGGACTTGGCGGTCTCATCGCTCGCCGCAGCGGTCTGCTCGGACACATCGCGCACGTTGATGATGCTGCGGCTGATCTCTTCGGCCACGGCACTTTGCTGTTCGGCAGCGGCGGCGATCTGCTGGTTCATCGACTGGATGTTGGACACCGTGCGGGTGATGTTCTCCAGTGACTCGCCGGCCTTGCGGGTCAGGGCCACGCTGCTATCGGTGAGGGCACGGCTGTTGTTCATCACGGCGGACACTTGTTGCGTGCCGTTCTGCAGACCGGCCACCAGGCCTTCGATTTCCTCGGTGGATTTCTGCGTGCGCTGGGCCAGGCCGCGGACCTCGTCGGCCACCACCGCAAAACCACGACCGGCTTCACCGGCACGGGCCGCTTCGATGGCGGAGCAGGTTGGTCTGTTCGGCGACGGCCTTGATCACGTCCATGACGCTGCCGATCTTGTCGCTTTCCTGTTGCAGCACACTCATGGCTTCGGTGGAGCGCACCACTTCGCTGGCCAGGCGCTCGATCTGGGCGATGGCTTCGTTGACCACTTTGTCGCCTTCACGGGCTTCGCCGTCCGCCGCCGCAGCGGCTTGCGAGGCTTCTTCGGCGTTGCGCGCGACTTCCTGCACGGTGGCGGTCATCTCGTGCATGGCGGTAGCGACCTGATCGGTCTCGACTTTCTGGCTGTTGACCCCGGCACTGGTCTGCTCGGTCACGGCCGACAGCTCTTCGGCGGCGCTGGCGATCTGGGTCACGCCGTCGCGGATGCCGCTGATCAAGTCGCGCAGGGTTACGCCCATACGAGCGATGCCTTGTTGCAACACGCCGAGTTCGTCGCGACGGGTGACCAGCACATTGTGGGACAGGTCACCGCTGGCGATGCGATCGACCACCGCCAGGGTGTCGCGCAATGGGCGAGTGATCTGGCGAGTGATGATCACGGCGGCAATGACGCCCACCAGCAGTGCCAGCAACGTGCTGACCAGTTGCAGGGTACGGGCCTGGGCACTTTCGGCATCACGGCGGTCGAGCTGGATCTGGTACAGCTGATCGCTCTGGGACACGATGGCGGCGCCCTGTTCGGTCATTTCCTTGCGCGCCTGCACCGCGTCATTGCTGGCGGCCTTGTAGGTCTGCAAGGCGCTGCGGTAGTTGCCCAGCGCGGTTTCCAGCTGACGCAAGGCGTCTTGTTGGGAATCGGCGAAATGCACGTTCAGCGGTTTCAGGCTGGCGATGGCGGCGTCCAGTTGACCGACGGCTTTTTGCTCGGTCTCGGCATTGGTACTGGCGGTGTAGCCGCGCACTTCGTAGCGGGCCAGCAGGAACGATTCCTTGGCCGCGGTGATGGCCTGGAACTGTTCGAAGCGCTGGTCGCTCAACGGCATTTGCTGCACGCGGGTATTGATGTCATTGATCAGCGAGTTGGCGGTTTCGGCGTTGGCACTCATGGCGTCGCGGGCGCTGTTGCCGGCGCGATAGGCGCTGCGCATCTTGCCCAGGGACGTTCTGTAGGCGTCGATGACGGCGCCTTGCTCGCGCAGCAGCTTGAGGTTTTCCGGGCTCTTGAACTTCGCCAGCAGGGCTTGCTGCTGGGCCGAGAAGGCGTCGAGGGTGGTCTGCACGTTCTGCGCGGCGGTTTCGTCGCCGTTGGTCAGCATGTATTGCAGGCGAACCACGCGCAGCTTGGTCAGGCCGGCATTGAGCTGGGTGATGTCGCTCATCCAGTTGCTGCGGTCGATCAACAGCCGGTCAGGGCCAGGACGCAGGTCAGTGCCAGGACCAGGCCAAACCCCAGGCCCAGTTTCAGGTTCACGCTGATGTTGCCGAACCAGCTATTCATCTCATTCCTCCAGGAACTTGGTACTTCTTTATCGTCGGTTGGCTGGAAGATTGTTTTTTTTGGAAGCCGCCAAGCGGTGTAAGCAGGATGTATCGGCAGCAATCCCGGGAGCTGAAAGGTTTTTTCCGCACGGTTCTGTAACAAGACTTTTACAGCGCCTTTAAGCTTTTTTTCACATGGGTTTCACCAGTCACCGACGCGCGTTTCCTTAACCTGCCCGTATCTGATGAGGTAGTGCGTGCCGGCGAGGCGGCTTGATGTGGAATTAAGACTGAGTCTTTTCGGGATAAAACGCTCGATCGATCTGAACCGCTTCGCCCGTTATCGCAACGCTGCGGTGGTGTTGGTTTCGGCGTTGCTGGTGATCCCGTTGGTGCTGTTCTTGCTGCGACCTGCCGCCGTTGCGGACCTGGCTCACGGCAATGTGACCGGTGCACAGGCGTTGATGACCGGGTGGGGCAAAGGCGACCTGATCGTCCTGGTGCGCCACGTCGAGCGCTGCGATCACTCCACGGCGCCTTGCCTGGTTGGCAACGATGGCATTACCGAGCGCTCGCGCAGTGTCGCCGTGGGTGTCGGTACGCATTTCCAGAACCTGGGCCTGGACAAGGCCGATATCTACAACAGCCCGATCCTGCGTACGGCGCAGACCGCCGGTTTCATGTTCAACAAGGTCGGCACGGGCGAAGACTGGCTGATCGGTTGCAGGGGCACCATGCTGCGCGACGCATTGGCGCACAAGGTGGCCGGACGTAACCTGATTCTGGTGACCCACAGCGAATGCATGGACCAACTGGAAAAAGACCTCCATGTGCCGACCTCGACCCTGGGTTACGGGGCTTCTTTGTTTATCTCCGCCGAAACGCCGCAGACTCCGCGCATGCTTGGCTTTATCGAAGCATCGGATTGGCCGACGGTGACGACCCGTTGAATTTCACCATCCCTTCGAATCAGGACTGAGCATGCTGACCGCTTCCCGCTTTTACTGGGTGAATTTTGGTATCCCGCTGGCCTGCGCGGTCGCGGTGTTCCTGATGTTCGACATGACCAGTATCGACATCGCCTTCAACAATTACTTTTTTGATCCGGTGACGCAGACGTACCCGTTGGACCAGGTCCATCTGTTCGAAAAAATCACCCACAAATGGGCGCGGATCATTCCGAACTGGACCGGAGAAATAGCGATTATCGGTGCCTTGCTGTCGTTTCTCTGGCCGCGTCTGAAGGCTGAAAAGCACTCGAAAATCATCGCCTTCCTGGAAAAAATCAAAGTCGCACCGGTGCTGCGCTTTGCCAATCGCCATCGACGCGACTTTCTCTACGTGGTGTTCGCGTTCTCCATCAGCACCGGGGTGATTCACTACCTCAAGGGCCACACCAGCGTGTATTGCCCGATCGAGACGACCCTGTACGGCGGCAAAATGGAGCACGTCGAGTGGTATGAGAATTTCGACCTGTTGAAAGTCGCCGGTGAGGGGCGTTGCTGGCCGGGCGGACATGCGTCGGGCGGTTTCACCATGCTGGCGTTGTACTTCGTGGCTCGCCGTTATCGCTGGCGCTATTCGAAAGCGATCATGTACGGCTCGCTGACCCTCGGTTTCATCTATGGCACCACACGGGTATTGCAAGGGTGGCACTACATGTCCCACACCTTCTGGGCCGGGATCTTCGTATGGCTGGCGTGTTTGCTGACGGC